>Ga0114999_10004009_pt1 | contig 18062 bp, 20 predicted proteins | sample ArcticOcean_MG_C_3_FD_89820 | JGI IMG/M metagenome (GOLD analysis project Ga0114999, IMG submission 89820) | Marine microbial communities from western Arctic Ocean - ArcticOcean_MG_CB8_126 | ecosystem: Environmental > Aquatic > Marine > Oceanic | place: Arctic Ocean: Canada Basin | collected...
GAATTGGAGAGCCTTGTCTCTCGATACACCCTCCGCAGCCTTCGGCTGCTCCGGGCACTCGAGAAGACGGGGTGGGTTTTGTGGACAGCTAGAGGTGGGGGCAGATGGCATTCGAAACCACTTTGTGAATTGGTGAGCCTTGTCTCTCGATACACCCTGCGCAGCCTGCGGCCGCTCCGGGCACTCGAGAAGACGGGGTGGGTTTTGTAGACAGCTAGAGGTGGAGGCAGATGGCATTCGAAACCACTTTGTGAATTGGTGAGCCTTGTCTCTCGATACACCCTCCGCAGCCTTCGGCCGCTCCGGGCACTCGAGAAGACGGGGTGGGTTTTGTGGACAGCTAGAGGTGGAGGCAGATGGCATTCGAAACCACTTTGTGAATTGGTGAGCCTTGTCTCTCGATACGCCCTGCGCAGCCTGCGGCCGCTCCGGGCACTCGAGAGGACGGGGTGAGCTTTAGGGTGTGCAGGAGAACGCAGGCGGAGATCAGATGGGAGCGGGTGAGTTCTTATTACATTGGATCGGAGACATGATGCGCAAGCCGAATATTATCTTTATGCATTCGCACAATACCGGACGATACGTCCAGCCCTATGGGCATGCTGTACCCACACCAAATCTGCAGCGATTGGCTGAAGAGGGGGTGACCTTTCGGAACGCATTTGCCGCTGCACCGACCTGTTCACCTAGTCGCGCCGCTTTTCTGACCGGGCAATACCCTCACGAATCCGGTATGACAGGGCTCGCGCATCGTGGTTGGTCGCTCAAGGATACGCGCCAACATATTGTAAACACGCTTGGAGATTCGGGATACGATACCGTTCTTTGCGGCGTGGAGCATACTGCGCCCCACGGAGGCAATCAGGTGAATATGGTGGGGTATGGTCGGGTTCTGGAGGCGAAAGATTCCCACGCGGAGCACGTTGGCCCGGCCGCAGTCGAGTTCCTGAAAGAGAATCACGACCGCCCGTTCTTCATGTCTGTTGGCCTGATGGAGACCCATATTCCCTTCCCCGATCCGGAACCAGGTGAGCACCCGCAGGAAGATGCCAGATACGTGCGTGTTCCGAGGCCCCTGCCTGATCACCCGAGGGTGAGAGAAATGATGGCCGGGTTCAAGAGGTCCGCCAGGATTATGGACGACTGCTGGGGGCGGATTCTCGACACGCTTGACGAGACCGGGTTGGCCGAAAATACGGTGGTGTTTTGTTTTTCCGATCACGGTCTCCAGTTTGCGCTGAACATGTGCAATCTGACAGATCACGGGATGGCCGTTTATCTCGTCATCCGTGGCCCAGGCGGTTTTGAGGGCGGTCTGGTAGAGGAGGCTATGGTTTCGCTGATCGATCTGTTTCCCACAGCCTGCGAACTGGCCAAAGTGGATACTCCGCCGTGGCTCCGGGGCCGTTCAATAGGTCCACTGATCCGGGGCGAAGAGACCGAACACCACGATGCAGTGTTTGCGGAGGTGAATTTTCACGCAGCATACGAGCCGCAACGTTGCGTCCGTACCGCTCGGTACAAGTATATCAAGCGATTCGATGGCCGTGAATCGCCGGTGATGCCAAATGCAGATGATACGCTCTCAAAAGAGGTGCTTCTGGAGTACGGATGGGACGAGCAGCCTCGTATGCAGGAAATGCTATTTGATCTCGCTTTCGACCCTGATGAGACCCACAACCTGATCGATGATCCGAAAATGAAGCCCGTTGCGGAAGAGATGCGCGATCGATTGGAACGATGGATGCGTGAAACCGATGACCCCTTGCTTGCGGGCCCTGTACCTATACCCGAAGGGGCTACAGCGAATCATCCTGATCAGATGTCATGGAGGGAAGATGCGACCGTAACGGGATAGCATCCTCAGCAGGATTGCGGTTGGTTGGTGTAGAGGACGAGTTCTTGAAACCGAGTATCATCCATATAGAGGAGGATTGGTTATGGCAGAATTGACGAATGGCGTAAGTTGGTTCGCCGTGATTGCCGGCGCGATAGTTTCCTTTTTGATGGGATGGTTGTGGTATTCAGATAAACTGTTCGGTGTCAAGTGGGCCGAAGGCGTCGGCGTGGATCTTGGAAGCGCCTCCGGTATGCCTGTGGGAGCCATGGTTTCGCAGATCATCGGGCTCTTGCTAATGAGCTGGTTCGTTGGTGTTACTGCCGCCTCGAATGCGCTATTGACTGTGGTTCTGGCGACGGTCGCGTTCACCGTTCTGGCCTATTCAGGTGGGATGTTTGCGCACAAGTCGGGATACGCGAGAATGGTCGAGGCCGGCTACTGGATATTCAGTCTTGTAATTATGGTGATCTGCCAGGGTGTGATCCGGGGCTCTCAAGCTGCTGGATGATGACTGAAGATTCCTATAGGCATCGTTCACCAAGATTGACCCCGTAAAATTCCGCCGCTGCGCATGATTTGCGTGTGATTGTTGATACAAAAGCTTTGGCTGAAGGAAGCAAAGGAGAGAGACTATGACGATGGATCAGGTTTGGGTTTGGGCAGGACCAGGCAACAGCCTTGGCCCGTCGGTCTATGGCCTTGCGGGAACGGCAGAGTACTTCGGCGCGGATAGTGTGTGCTGTATGTGGTTGCCTTCCACGACGGAGGCGAGTGCCACACTGGACACGGTGACCGGATTTCAAAAGGTCGTTTGGGATCTGACATGCACCAGGTGGCAGCGTAAGTGGCATCGCCTTGAAGGCGAAGAGACAGATAGAATCGGTTTCTTTGAAGAGGACTCATGGAGCGCGGACCGAGGATTCGAGTCAAAGGAGGAGGCCGGAAAGATCGGCAAACTCTCCAAGACTTATCCAAACATTGCGGGCGGGATCCTGGATTACTCCTTCGGCGGATTCGCCCACAGAGGAGGAACACCTGCTCATCTCAAGGAGATCCACGATGCGCTCAAAGCGGAGAACCCGGACCTGAAACTTCACTGGATGAATTACACCACAGATGTGGATGAAAAATGGTCCGAGTATCTTCCCTACGTTGATGTCATCAGTCTTTGGGAGCCGTCGCTTGACAATCTTGACAAACTCGAAGATAGCGTGGACAGATGCGCTGAGGTGTTTCCCGGAAAATCCATTGTGCTCGGGCTATATATGGTGAATTACTGGGCTCGCGGCATGAAACCTGGTGAGACGGACGCGCTGCAGCATCACAGCGATTGGGCGCTGAGGCCACTCTCCTCGGATCTGCTCGAGCTGGAATTCGAGACGGGCGCACGCTTGCTCCGGGAGGGAAAGATCGACGGTATTACCATCCTTGCGGAGGCCCTGGTGGACAAGTTTCCGGAAACAGCGGGATGGATAAGAGACTTTGTCGAAAAAGAGCTGTCCACCTGATCGCAAATTGAATTCGACTCTTGTACAGGAGATCGATGAGCCTTGCCGATCGGAAGGCGTTGAGTCGGTGAGACGTGCAAAAAAACCAAATACCCAGCATCGGGAGGTGATTCGGTGAAACTGTCATGTCAGGAAGGGTTGGTATCGGGAAAGAATTTCGCAGAGAAACTCAGGAAACTGGAGGCCTATGGATTCGAGGGTGTAGAGCTTGCAGGTGCGCGACTGAATGATGAGGCTGGATTGGCCGAACGCAGGTCAGCGCTGAAGGACAGCCCCGTGAAGGCTTCCTCCATATGTGGCGGATTCGAGGCTGAAATGGTGCATCCCGATCCAAAGCGCCGGAGCGCCTGCGCCGATATTCTGAAGCGGTATCTCGACATCGCTGCAGAACTTGGTGCGGTTGGGCCTATTTCAGTCCCTATTTTTAATCGGAATGATCGCATACCCGATCTGTCACCCTGGAAGACACAGCACGAAGCTGAAATCGAATTGCTGAAGTGTGTGCTCGAGGATCTTGCCCGGCATGCCGAGGGTGCGGGTGTGAGTCTGCTGCTGGAGCCGCTCAACCGATACGAATCCAACGCCCTGAAAGACGTTGAGGAGGCGGCAGAACTATGCCGCGAAGTGGGCGGCAGCGGCGTTCGCGTGATGGCCGATTTCTTTCATATGCATATCGAGCAACCGGATACGCCAGAAAGTTTTGCTGCCATCGGAGACGTTCTGGGTCACGTGCACCTGGCGGACAATACCCGCAAAGAGCCAGGGTCGGGCGATATCAGTTTTACAGCAGGATTCAAGGTCTTGAAAGAAGTCGGTTTCCAGGGGTACATGGCATTCGAGTGCGGGTTGACCGACAAGAGCGAAATCGCCCTTCCAAAGTCTGTCGAGTATCTCAAGATATGTCTTTCAGAGGCTTGATGGTTCGGGCATTCAAACCAGCACTCCGGAGTGAACAATGGCGAATGATCAGAAGGTCAAGGTGGGGTTCATCGGTGCGGGCAATATTGCGCGTGGTGGCCATCTCAAACACCTTTCGCAATGGGATGATGTAGAACTGGTGGGCATCTGTGATGTGAATGCAGAAGCCGCTGAACGGGCGGTGGGCGATTTTGGTGGAACAGCCTACACGGACGCAGAAACAATGCTGGACGAGGTCTCGCTTGACGCGGTTTATGTTTGTCTGCCTCCATTTGCACACACCAACCAGGAGATCCTCGCAGCGGAGCGAGGGGTGGCGGTATTCGTTGAAAAACCGTTGGCTGCCAATTTGGAGAAGGCCGTGGAAATAAATACCGCGATCGAGAAGGCAGGGGTGGTCAGCGCGGTCGGCTACAACTGGCGAAGCACGGCGATCACGAAGGTCGCTCGAGAGCGAATGTCCGGCAAGCGCGTATCGGCCGTGTTTGCCTACTGGATCGGTGGATTCCCTGGTGTGATGTGGTGGCGACAGCAGGCGCAGAGCGGCGGGCAGATGAATGAACAGGCTACGCACGTTGTGGACATCGCGCGGCACCTGATCGATTCCAAGGCGATCAAGGTTTACGCCCAGGGTGCGAAGGGCGTTGGATCTGAAAAGTGGGACAAGCACGACGTCTGCGATCATATCATCGCCACCATTACTTTTGAAAATGGAGCAGTGCTGTGCACAGGGACAGGTCACTTGGCGCCAGGCGGTTTTCGTACGGGTGTGGATTTCCTGCTGGATGATCTGGTTGTAACCCACAACAACAGCGAACTGATCGTGAAGACGCCGGGTCACGAGGAGCGGATTCAGAACAAGAACAAGCCTTACGAAGAAGAAGATCGCGTATTTCTGGAGGCCGTGCGGTCCAATGACAAGACGGCTGTGTATTGCTCCTATGCGGATGCGCTGGAGACACATCGGATCACCATGGCGATCAACGAGAGCGTGGAGAGCGGGGAAGTGGTGAAGTTGTAGACGCTTCGAAATAATCAGGCCTGATACTGAAACGCGCTGCGCTTTCGGGGGAACTTTCGGATTTGTAAGGAACCGCTCTAACGTGTCGGTCTTGCGCAGGATTTCCACCCAGTCGGTTTGGAAGATGATCCCTTGTCTTCTGAGAGGAGAATTATGGATAAATACATCCTGCGGGACTTTGTTCTGAAGGCATCAAGCCTGCTCATGCTCTTTGCGGTTCTTCTGATTCTGCCTTCGGTAACGATGGCCGCAGAGGAATCGCCGGCACTTCAAGTTTTCCTGGGTGAATGGAAAGGTCAGGGAAAGCTGTTCGGAATTGACGCAGAATTTACGATGAAGTGGGAGCAGGTGCTTGGACGCAAATTCGTGAGGCTGACCTTTCAGAATAAAATGAAAGCCTCGGACGGTTCGGAACGAGTTATGCAGGCTCAGGCTTTTTACAAGCCTGGCAAGAGTGGCACATTTGAAGGCACGTGGTTCGATTCACGCGGGAAGGTGCTTCCACTGGAAGCCACACTGGAGTTGTCCACGCTGACCACACTCTGGGGAACATCGGAGACAGAGCTGGGTCGAACAATTTACAGTTACAAAGAAACGGGAAAAATAGAAGCGCGGATTTTGTGCTGAAGGGGGATGAATGGCATCAGTTTGGTCACGCGACTTACGATCCCATTCAGGAAAACAAATGACTACGTGTGTCGTTTTTGGAGGCTAAGCGATGATGTTTTCTCAAGGCTGAGTCTGATTTTCGTCACCAACAATATAAAAAGGAGAAGACATGGACCTGGGCGCATTCTCGGTTAGTCTTGCAGTGAAGGACATACAGGTATCAAAGGAATTCTACGAGAAATTCGGTTTCACGGAGTTTGGTGGGGATGCCTCTCAAGGCTGGTTGATTTTGAAGAACGGGGATCACACCATCGGACTGTTTCAGGGGATGTTCGACAAGAACATCTTGACGTTCAACCCTGGTTGGGATCAGTATGCAAATTCGCTCGATCCATTTACCGATGTCCGGGAGCTTCAGAAACGGCTGAAAGAACAGGGCGTGGAATTGGTGACCGAAGCAGACGAAAGCACGACAGGGCCCGCGAGCTTTACCGCGGTCGATCCAGATGGGAATTCTATATTGGTGGATCAGCATGTGTAGTAGCCTTTATCCTGGATTGAGAAGATTGCGAACCTGTAGTTCTATTCCATGCGGCCCAGAAAAAACGGCGGGCATCATGCGCCAACAAGGAGGGACAGAGAAGAGAATCGGGTAAACTGAACGGCTTCCGAACCAAGTTGAAGACGCTAATAATGCTCCACTTCACCAAATTTTACGACTTCTCTAATGGGGAGGTGGTTATGCTTCGACGACTTTGTGCTGTCATCGTTATGGGAGCACTTTCCGGGTGTGGTCACGCTCACGAGATATTCTTGTCGCCCTAGATGGACGATGCACCTCTTCACCAGGTGAACCGGGAAACCAGAGACCGGACCGTTCATCTGGTGCTTAAAGACGGAAGATCGTTTATGGCTCAGGTTACCCGGGTTTCTCCTGATTCTACCTTTTGGTATGCTGGAGACTCGAAGGTGGCGTGGTCCGCCAGAACTGCGGAGATCAGCAGCATTTCCTTCAAGAGCAGGAAGAAGGGAGCTGTGAAAGGTCTGATAATTGGTGGACTAATACTACTTCCCACGGCCATACTGGTCACCTACGTAGATGCAGAGGATTCCGAAGGCGTGGCCGGAGTTATTAAGGGGACGGTTAGCGGTGCCCTCTGGGGATTAGGCACAGGCGCACTCCTGGGAACCCGGACTACATATGTTTTCCTTCCACCGAGGGCCGTACAAACTCCTATCGGTAACCCGTGAGTTTCTCGATTAAGTGATCCTGAATCGCGTGTGAAGGAGAAAATCACTTTCCACTAAAGTTGTTTAGGAGTTCGTCGAAATCAGGGAAGCCATTCACCGGAGTGTGCAGAACGTTAGCGGAAATCGTCCCTACTTCACCCGGAAAAACATGATTGGGTTCAGAAACAAAAACCTCAGCTCTCCAACGCTTTGCTTCTGCCTAAATTTATTGAGGGGACAATATTTGGATAGCAGTCTGGGCCAAAAAAAACCAATCATTTTAACTTCAGAGGAATCGCTGGTATTTCCAGAAGAAGAATAACCATGTGGGAAGATCCAATTGTCGAAGAGATCCACGCAATCCGAGAACAAATTTCTGAGGAATCCAATTTCGACTTTAAGAGAATCGGGATCGTCTTCGGAAGAAGGAGAATGGGCACAAGAAAAGGATTATTGCTCTGAAGCCGAAGGATGGAGCAGGTGCCTAAGATGGATAGTTGAGCCGACACCAGAATGCTCTTTCTCAATAAAGAAATAATGCACGATGTCAAAAGAAAACAAAGTTCTGATCCGCAAGTGGCTTGAAGAAATGGACAAACATAATTTTGACTTTATTGATGAGGTCTTCTCACAACAGTTCATATACCACTTGCCCGGAAACCCAGACCCAATGAAATTCAATGATTATAGAGAGTTTATTCCATCTGTCTATGCATTCTTCCCTGATTTATGTCACGAAATTGAGGATCTGATAGCGGAAGATGACAGAGTGGTTGTTCGAGTGAGAAACAATGCCACTCATAGGGGGGATTTCATGGGTGTATCGGCGACTTGCAAGGAAGTTCAGATTGGTGCGATAATGATTTTTCGATTGGCTGAAGTGTTTGTAATGGTATGGGGTAGTTATTGGGCATAACAGAGTCGCTCGGTTCCCAATAGTGAGAACCGGGCGGTCTCAATTAAAAAGTTAGCAGTAATGATAACTTTGTGATTGCCAAGAATGGGTCAAGAGGCTAACTTTATCTACTATGAGACAGGTTGTTTTTTACAAAACACCGGCGGGCAGGTGCCCAATTGAAGAATTCCTCGAAAGTTTGATCGACGTGCAAGCTGAGGCTTCTTACCAGATCATTCGCCTGATCGCTGAGGAAGAGCGTGTGGGCACTCAGTTTCTCAGAAAGCTTACAAAAGATATTTGGGAATTACGGGTTCGTGCAGGTGCTCAGCAGATACGATACCTTTGCTTTTTTGATGGAAGAACGCTTGTCGTACTCACCAATGGGTTCGTAAAGAAAACGCGAAAAACACCTCAAAGGGAAATTGATCTTGCTGGAAGGCGACGTAGTGATTATTTGAGGCGACGTTAGCTGTTGCAATAAGGATACGATCAGACAAAAAAGGAGGATGGCACAGATGGACGATTTGGACAGATATATTCAGAAACGTGCCAAAGCCAATCCAGAGTATTGGGATGGCTTCGAAAAACGTTATGAACAGTTCAAGGTGGGGCTTTTACTCAAGATGGCGCGCAAAGAAGCAAAGATGACTCAAGAGCAGGTAGCAGAAAAAATGGGCACCAAAAAATCGGTAATCTCCCGACTTGAGAACCATGCAGATGATATGAAAGTATCTACCATGTTTCGATATTTGGAAGCTGTAGGAAAGAAACTCGAAATTGCCTGAACTACTTTTCGACCTCACCGTCAGCATATTTATTGATTGTCATTAGAGATTTTCCGTTCCCTGTCACATGATTATGAAAATAAAAACCGTCCGGTTCTCAAACGGGAGCCGGGCGGGTGTACAAAGAATACAATGTGGGGGAAGCCTCAAACCCCTTCATCAATAATGATATCTGCAGGCAAGCACAATGAGATGGTTTCTTTCAACCTTGGAAACAAGGCGGTGAGTTCGGTCTATGCGGCGGGACCAGCAGCCTGCGAGGTCAAATTTCAACGGTTCTGGTTTACCCGAACCGTCAAACGGATTCCTGAGGGTTTCGTTGAGAAGCTTCAGGATTCTCTCTGCTTTTTTTTATCGGTTTTTACCCAATATGTAAGGTCTTCAAACGCATTGGGTTTAAAGACCAAGTTCATTTTTTAGATCTTCCGCATTTTTGAAGGAGATCGTTTCTTTGCCTTCCAGAGATTCCCGTAATCTCCGGGCGTTTTTCGGAGAACCGAGCAGGTAGACAGTTTCTTCCAGGGAAGTATAGTCTTCCTTTGAAAGAATGACCACATCTTCCCCATTTTTCCGTTTTACCAGGAGCGGGTGATGTTCTTCGCAAACTTTATCAAGACAATCTTTTAGTGTTTGCCGCAACTGGCTGTATGAGATAGAATCGTTCATCAGTAGTCTCCCAGGAATTGTTGTACAGATAAATCGTACAATAATTATTGGAATCTGTCAAGCTCCCTTTTGTTTCTGAGCCAGACTCCCGAGACCGGGCCCCTTCACCGGGTGATGCTGGCTATTCGTCGGAAGGACCCTTTTTAGATTCACCATTTGAAGGTCCTGGCAAGTAGCAACGGGTTGGTTGCCACTTCGTGCTCTTCGGTTACTCGGCCTTCGGCGCACCTGCTTGCGGCGGACGTGTGTTAACCTCAAACTTTAACTGCCCTGGCTCATTCCTTGCCCGATGGACGAACCTGATACTGGAGCGAAATATGTCGAGACCCGAAATAATAAATACCTGGAACGATCGGTACTTCAACGGACGGCTGCCTGACCGATATTTGGAAGCCCTGGCCGATTTGCCGATGAATCGGGAGGATGTATTGGCCTTCCTGGAACGATCTTTCGGTCTGATGCATCGAGGCGGATTCGAGGCGACCGATCTCACGCAATTTCAGTTCGTGGTCTACGGCGCTTTGATGGCGCCCTTACTGCCGGATGCCTGGGAAGGGCGGGTTCCCTCGATAACTGTGCCCGAACGGCATACGCGCATCGACGACTTCATCATGAACAATCGGTGGCGCCCAAACAAACCTGGTTTGTTCCTAGATATCGGATGCGGCTTTCCACCTCAAACGACGCTCGATTCCGTCAAGGCACTGGACGGCTGGGACATCCTGGCTGCAGATCCATCCCTCCCGGCTTGCGTCGTTTATGACGAGGAGCAGAACTACGCCACCTTCGATGCCAACGGCAAAATCGTTTACTTCCAGCCGGCCGTCCCGAACGTGGAAAACTGGAACGCACTTATGTCTGACAGGAACGCGACCATCAAAAGGTTTGCGGATCTACGAGAATTGATGCTGCCAAAGCTTCAAGATAGGGCCGAGGTGCACAGCGATGGGGTTCGAATCGTGGATCCCGTACGACTCTACTCGGGAGAACATCTGTCATTCGAGGTCGGCGGTGTCGGTCAGGTCGATGTGCACGATGTTGATGTGGTCCGGTGCCTCAATGTGCTTTTCTACTTTGACCCCGCATTCAGGCGTGATACGCTGGCGTGGTTTGAAAAGATCCTGAAGGATGGGGGGCTTGCGATCATAGGTGCGGATTGGATCTACACCACGGATGCGCGCTACACTGTCTACCAGAAGGTTGACGGCCGCCTGATTCCCAGAGAGTTTGCATTTTCGATCGATAATCTCTGCTCCTTCACGCCTTTGCCGTGGTTCACGCTGGATCCTGACGAACACGAGACCTTGACCTTAACCGAGTTTCTCCGTGAACTTCGTTCCCACGAAGCCTTCAGGAATCGGCTGTACGAAGTCAGCGACGCGCTGCGGAAGGCGCACGACTTCTGGCCCCGTGGCGAAGATGGATTCTACATCGAACCTGACTCGGCCCTCGAACCGGCTGACCTGTACGACCGACTTCGGACCATCAGTTACGCACTCGACAAAGAACTGGCCTCTGAAGCCGTAAAAGCACTGGAATCACTTGGGCATGAAGCCTGGATCAACGACCTCGGCCACGTGGCGGTCCAGCCTGCTTTGGATCGGTGAGAGCGCCGGTGATGCTGAAGGGATCAATGGATGTCTGAAGAATTAAACAAACAGAAGGCCGTGCTGGATCGTTGGCTCAAGTCGCTGATTCAGATTCCTGAAGTAGACTTCATTTGGCTGGAAGGTAGCCTTGTGGGGGATAACCGCAGGACTCCCTCTTCTGACATTGATATCAGATTTGGAATTGCTGATGAAGCTTATGAGAGACTTTGGAAAGAAGATCCGAGACTTCTATTACAGGGAATGGGAGACTATTTGCCCCTGGAGGGGCACTGGAGAATTCTGACGGCCCAAGAAGGTCTTGTTGTGGAGATTATGGCTTTTCAGACCAGCGACCTTGATGGGAAGGAACTTTTTGAGTGGGAAGTTTTGTTCAGCCGCTTGCCTGAAGGGGCACCCGCATTCAAGAAGCTACCAAAAATGAGTGCCGATCTGACGTGGCCGCATCCAGAGGTATTGTCTGCTGAGAAGGTGAGCGCGTTAACGAGTATGTTTCTGAACTGGCTTGCCACATCGCCGACCCCATTTTACAACAGGGAGATCTACTCAGCCAGATTTTCACTGGAGTTGTTGAGAGCTGAATTGATGAAACTGCTATTTCGAAGAGCAGGCGTATCCTTCTTCAAGCGGTATAAGCATCTATCCGAAGTGTTACCTGGAGAATTCATCTCCGATCTCGAGTCGACACACGTTCAGACGGTAAAATCTCCACTTGATCTTGGGGTAATTGCGGAAGAGACCTTGAGGGTGTTTGAGGTGGCAGGGAAGCATCTTTGTGAAATGGGTCTTAAGGCAGGGGGTGGCTTCGAGACTGTTTGGTATGATCGTCTATTGAATCAAATCAAGGATGAACTCCAACCGTTCTATAAAACTCCTGAAGGCAAGCCTGATGAGTGACGGCATTCTCTCAGGGAAACCAGTGGTGCTTAAACAGCGACTCTCTCTTGCCCTGATATTTTCATAGCAATCTCCCAAGGAAGTGGTTCGCTCCTTCGAATCAGAGGCGGTGTTGCATGAGAAGTCTCCCTCTCGCAGTGATCGCTATTTGCCTCCTGAGCAGTTCATCTACTGCCCAATCTATCCTCAGCTTAAAGCCAGATCCATTGCCATCGTGTCGTTCATTTTTTGTTACAGAATTTGCATATGCCTATCGTGTAAATTCCTTCGCCGAGAATACTTTCAATTTGAGGCGACGGCACTACTTTACTTCTGATCTTGGGATCATGGTAAACCTGAATCCGCACTATGCGCTTGGCGCAAGCCATTTCACAGGAATAGACAATAGGGGAGATGGTCGAGGAGGTTTCAAATTAACTATTCGAAGATGGCTAAGTGAAAGCTCAAGTATCGACGTTTCCTCTGGCTTTCTCCTGTGGGATACGCGGGCAGCAACCCAACATTTTCCGTTCGTGAGCAGTTTGGATTTGAATATCAGGGATTGGTTTGCTTTGACTACGCAACTGGAGTTCGTACCGACACGTTTTCAAGGTGGTACGGATAGAGCCGTCTACTTCGGATTGAAAACAGGCTCTTACCCGGGACTCATTCTCAATGGTGCAGCTGTAACGGCTGCTGTTATAGTGGGGATATTGGTTCTATCCACTGGTACCGATTGACCCTGCTCAATTCTGATTCGGCACGGGGTGGCGTGAAGGACCCGGGAGTGACGACGTGGTGGATTTCCACCCAGGTGGGGTAACTGATCCATACCCGATGTGTTCACGCTGGAAGCTGGAACTTCTGGAATAGGGAGAGAGATGGAATACACAGTAGAGGTCGAAATCGACCTCTCGCTGGAGGATGTGATCGGACTGTTCGACAATCCGGATCACTGGCCAAAGTGGCGAGATGGATTTGTGAGCGTTGAGCCTGTACCTGGTACTCCCGGCTCGGAAGGCTCGGTGACCAAGCTGGTGAATCGAGTTGGCGGTCGGGACACAGAGATAGTCGAGACCGTTGAGAGCAAGCACCTTCCGGAGGAGATGACTTGCATTTATGAGGCGCGTGGATTCTGGTTCGGCCCCTGGAACAAGGTGACGAACCGATTCCGCGAATTGTCACAGGGAAAATCAGAATGGAAAATGGAATGCGAGTTTTGCTGCAGGGGTTTTGTAAAAGTGATATCTTGTTTGATGTCGTGTTTGATGCCGGGGATGTTTCGGAAGGCGACGCTGAATGAAATGACCCGATTCAAGGCCTTCGCGGAGGAAGCTAAGGGGATTTAAAACTGATGCTATGATCTCTTTAGTAGAAAGCACACACGATAGCGGAATGGAAGGACGTATTCGCCCGGTAGTACGTGACTATGAACGCTGCCTGGCAGCCCGTCAGGTGTTCAGGTTCGTTCCAGAATATCCGCCACTTTGTCCTCGAAAATCTCCTGCCAACCATCTGCCACAAGACAGTCGGTATCCTCCTGCGCGTTTCCCCGATTCTTCAACTGCTCATCTGTGGGACAATAGTAGATGTATCCATTGGTCATTGTAGCGACAAAGGTGTTCGGGTGAGGTGATCGCTTTTTGATATTCAGCCCTATCTGGACAGAGAGTTCGCCCGGGAAGGTGACGAGGACGAACCCGCCTATTCTGATTCCATTTAGCTCCACATCGATGGTGTCTTTGCCTGCCTCCAGGTTCTTCGCGTGATTTTTCTTCAGCAGGCTGAGATTCGCTCTGGTTCTGGTCAGCTCTTCCATGATGTAGATGTTTCTCAAATACGTATCCAGATGTGCTCTGTTTTCTGTATCCAGGTGGGCAAGATCCTCATTGTTCACCTGTTTTTCATGCAGGTATCTGGACGAGTCGTACGACGGGAAATCCGGAGACAGGTTGTGCTTGTAGAGCAACGGCAGGAAGGTCTTCAAATTGATCGTGTTCGGCCGAAGCGAATCCAGGAGTCTTTGCTGCTCTGATTCCAGAGCCTCGATATGCGGCGCAAGCTGAGCCCTCGGGAGTTCGGTTGACGCGTGGATCCGTTTCAGGTCCAGGGAATCGGAGGGCTGTATTTTGTGGATGGCTTCCAGGCAGCTGAGTCCAAGTTTGTTCCCCAAGGGCTCAGCGTCCGGCGGGTAGTTCATGTCTTTGTAGAAGATGGGGTTGATGTCTGCGCCGCATCCCTGCAGGAAGAAGGCCAAAGCACCATCACCCAGATTGTTTTCGATGACTTTGGAAGCAAAGCCGACGAGATCGGCCGTATTGCAGCCGCTCGGAACGCCTTTGATGGGATGACAGGCAAAATTGTAGATGACGGCCAGGCAGGATCCATCATCCCTGTCAAGTCGCAATATGCCGATCTCGGGATCGACGGGTCCTACCGATTCGACCTCCTCGTCCGGCGGGAACGCGTATGCTCTCCGGACATCCGCCTCTTTGCCATTCTTCAACTGCATTCTGCGGTTTTCCATAATGGTATTCTCGAAACCTGTGCCACTTCCAACTCTGACCGGGACGGTGGTCTCCCAGGCGGCTTTCACGACCTCAACCGTAAGGTCTTCGACATTTGCACAGACGGTGCCGTGGCAGTGGCTGGCTGAAATGATGACACTTTCAGGATCGAGGCCGAGATCCTTTTGGAGTCGTTCCCGGACCTGTTCGAGATAACCGTTTTTGATCGGGCCAATCTCCTCCGTGGCGACGGCATCGACCGTTACCAGAACGACTTCCGTGTTGTCATTTCTGAGGACAAGCGCCCTGGCAAACAGTGGATCGTTCGGCTCGCCGATGGTCCTGTCGGTGATATCTATCTTTGCGGTTCCGGCGTGCAGTTGGGTCATTTCGATTGCGCCTCGATCTATGGTTTTCTGAAAAGGGCTAACTAATTGTAAAACGCGTTTTCCTGAAGAAGCTCCAGTACGTATAGCATGGTGTCGACACTGATGTCCGGTCCAATGGAGTGCGGGCCGATGATATATTCGCCGCCCTCGCCCCCTGTCAGCAGGTGCAACACGTGGCTTCGTATCTCGTCTCGATCACCCCGGGGGAGGATGTCGCAATTGTCGAGGCCGCCCACCAGTACGAGTTTGTTTCCGTATTTCTCCCGGATCTCCACAGCGTCCATCCCCGAGCGATATTCTACGGGATTGATGACGTTGATACCGGCGTCGATCCACATATCCAGGAGCGGCAGGACATTGCCGTCGGCGTGGTGCATTACGAATCGCGCGCCGGCTTCGCGGTAGGCAGTGACCATTTTTCGTAAGGGCGGAAGAAAGAGGCGCTCGTAGATATCGGGACCCACCATCGGTCCCAGGTTACCGGCGACATCGTCGTTTATCTGGATGGCATCCAGATTCCATCGGCGGATCGATTCGACCCCTACCTTTATCATATGATCCGTAACTCGATCGACCAGAGCGGTTACCCAGGATGGATCGTCCATAATGTCTATCCAGAACTGTTCGTCTCCGCGCAAAAATGTGGTGCGAAGGTATGGCCCACCAGTTTTGCAGAACAGGTAATGGTCTTGGTGCAGTGCGGGGTTGAAGCGATTCTCGTATCGGCTGTCCTTTTCCGGGTCCTCAAACTCGATGGTATCCGGATCGATGCGTTTCGGCAGGGCGGCTTCGAGCAGTTCCTGATAGTAGGCGCCTTCCCTTGTCCGCTGGACCTGTCCCCAGCCATTTCGTGCGACCCGGTGCCCTCCCGCATCTTCGAGAACCGAGGTACGGGACGGCCACGGCGATTCGTCTGCGACCACAACGTGCAGGTCGTTTCCGAAATGTCGCATGGGTTCTGTGTCCGGAAACCGCTCCGCGAAAGCCTCGCAGAACCCCGGCCAGAAGTGATCCCAGGATCGCGGTAAGCGATCGGCTTCGCGAAATTCCAGCGCCGCCAGCACTCTTTCTCTTCCGGTCACGGAATCAACCCCTTTGGATCCTTGAACGTGAAGTGCTCAGAAGGATGGGCGAGCCTTTCAGACGAAGCCTGAAAAAGCGAACTATCCATTCCAGTTTCGCCATACTGCCGCATACTGTCCACAGTCGAATGTGATGTCAGAACCGTGGATCCACCATCTGTTCGCCAGTCCGGGCAACATCGACAGAATGGGTGTCGTTGAGTCGGACAGGGCATCCCACTGGTGAATTTCATCGCCCACCTGGAGAAGGAACAAGCCCGGTCTATCTGCAAAAAGTACTTTCGATGTGTTTTCGGGAAGATGGAGATCGGACGATGAAAGTGTTCCGGCCCTGGTGTTGAACACGAGCAGGTCTTGTCCGCTCTGGAACAGCCATTGATCGTTCTCGAGCGGTCCGTGACAATGAATCGTGTCAACGCCTTCCGGGCCCTCCGCCTTCTTCGTGATTTCCATTGTGTCCTGATCCATCAGTACGGCGAATGCGGTGTTGTGCACAGGTGTGGCAGTCAGACAATCCGACAGGAAAGAGGACCCTGCAACGAGCTCACCGGACGATTTGTCGTAGACTGGGTTGAGCACGTGCCGGGAAGGCATCGATGCATTTTTGTAGCTCGCCTCCCCCGTGGATGTGTCATACCGGATCATCGCGCCATCCAGCGTTCCGTATTTGGGTTTGAAGGCCACCCAGATGACCTGTCCGTCGGTTGTGATTCCCGCTCCGTGCTGGCCCTGGGTGTTCATGGCTACTTGTATGGGATTGATCGGGTACGCGGCGTGCTCCTGAGGGTCATATTCCGTGAGCTGGCCTCCGCCGTATATCGCAAAATAGGTTTTTCCGTTCACCCGTACGCCGTAGTCGACCTGCCCGAACGATCCACCCGCTCTTCCGGCACAATATCCATCTTCCGATTCCGTGTCGATTACCCAGAAGTTTTGTGAGATAAAGGGTGTGCCCGTGACACTTTTGTCGTCAACGGGGACAATGACATTGCACCCGTGCTGGTGTTTCGGTCCGACACGTCGGGAGAGTTCGATGTGACCTGTGAGCGCATCGTAGCGTTTGTAGCAGCCATACAGATCCATAGTGAGGAGCTTGCCGCTTTCCGTAAGCGCCACACCGAATGGCGTGATATTGGGCACACTCAGGCGCTTTGTGGTTTGTCCGGTGGTAATGTCCCAGGAGACGATGCTGACGCCTCCACTGTTGCGGTCTACCTGATTTCCGAATACCAGATCACCCATTCGGCCAAACCAGGCGGCTTCCTCATCGGGCGGGTGGGCGTGTGGGGTGACTTCGTGCGTCAATCCGTCGAACCAGCCCACATACGGGAGGTAGGTCCTGTTGCCATCGCAGTATTTAAGGGACCTGATGTTGCCAACCGCCGGGTGCGAGGCGTCTTCGGTGATTCGATGCCAGGTTACTGATTCCTTACAGGGGTCCCAGCGCACGTAGGACAGGCCGGGGGTTTCGAGAATGAATCCGTAGGATCCATCATTGAGCCGCCAGTGGTTGTAGTGGTGGTTGTCGGGAGGCCGTTCATCCTCGCCGTAAATGCGGACCGTTTCCCTCTTGTTGATGTCGAACGAGATCAGCGCGGTTTGGGCGCCTGCGAATATCTTTCCAGTGTCCGCATCGAGCGCCATTCCCGCAGTGATGAATCTGCCGGCTCCCCAGGGATATTTCTCCTTCTCGCCAGTGGTCAGGTCCAGTCGTATAAAGCTTCCGAGTGCACCACCCGTTACCCAGAGCGTATCTGCATTCTCGGCAACCACACTGTAGATGGCGTTCACCTTGTCCTCGTTGGACCATTCGAAGGATTCATATTGACCGTTCTCGTCGATCAAGAAGCTGGTGGCGCCGCTGAGGCTGTTGACACAGGAGATCCAGAATCGCTCGACACCGTTCGTGTCCTTGCCCAGGGAGGTGAGTGCTGCGTTTACGAAGGGATCGGGTGTTGCGGGTTTGCGGAAGATTGTGAGTCTGCCTGTGTCCGGGGAGTCGGACAGGGTGGCTACATTTTTTTCTTCGGATTCGATTTCAGATGGCAAAGTCAGCTTGGGAACGTCTGGCATTGTGGGGGCCTTTTGGTGTAAGGGATTAAGTGATGGGTGATGGATTCAGGTTA
>Ga0114999_10004011_pt1 | contig 18055 bp, 17 predicted proteins | sample ArcticOcean_MG_C_3_FD_89820 | JGI IMG/M metagenome (GOLD analysis project Ga0114999, IMG submission 89820) | Marine microbial communities from western Arctic Ocean - ArcticOcean_MG_CB8_126 | ecosystem: Environmental > Aquatic > Marine > Oceanic | place: Arctic Ocean: Canada Basin | collected...
CGCCATCGATCATGCAACCTGGCATGAGGTGAGGCGTATCGGGGGAGGCGTCGTACAGGAAAAGGCCATCTCATTCGCTGAGAGGCGGGGCCGCAGCTTCCGCGTATCGTCGATCGGCGGTCAAGGGACTTGGGTTGGTCCGGCCCGTGGTGCCAGAGCGTGAAGCGGGGCCCCCAGCCTAGGCTGGGATCCCCAAGAACGATCCGGCTCGCGGGATTCCATAAGTGGTTGTTGTATAACGAGTTGCGCGTAATACGCGCATCTAGATGATTGTGGCGATCGTCCCCTCTGGAGCACGCCAAACAAAACCCTTGCGGACGGGTTGCCCAAGGGCACAGATGTAAGTATCTGCTCGCCCCGTGGGCCGCACAGAACCGCTGCCAATCGGGGAGGATGTAGAGACCTCGGCCCTCGGATGAGGGAACGCATGACGGGGTATGGCATGAGACGGGCAGTGCGATGTCGTACTTCGCTGTGAGGCGGACTCAGACACGGTACGTCGACCCCGTGCCGACATCGCAGACAGAGGTTGGCGCTTGTTACTAGCGGAGGGGATATGCCACCAGCGGCCTGGGGCGGCTGGGATTGCTGCTCCAGGCCCATTTCGTCCCACCAGCTGAGCGCTCTCCCCTCGGAGGCTCGATCCGACTGACCGCTCTCCCGTCGGCGACACGATCAAATCTGCTACGTTCCCCACTATGACAGAATCGCGCCTATTACTGGAAGAGATGACTTGGCCCGAAGTGGGGCAGGCGCTCGAAGCAGGCTTTACCACCGTCGTGGTCGCCGTCGGCGCCATCGAGCAACACGGGCCTCACTTACCTCTACTCGTTGACGCTGCTCGCGGGGACCGGCTTGGACTCGAGGTCGCTCGCCGGCTCGGTCATGCTCTCGTTGCGCCGACGATTCGCGTGGGTTGTTCCGAGCATCACATGGGCTTTCCAGGCACGCTGTCGCTGCGGCGCCAAACGCTTGAAGCGTTGTGCCTGGACTATACGGTGAGCTTGGCGCGCCATGGATTCCGGCGTGTCTGCTTCGTGCCGTCGCACGGGGGAAATTTCGCGCCGCTCGCGGAAATGCTCGACGATCTGCGTAGCGCGGTGGCGCCAGATTGCGCTGTGGACGCGTATTCAGACCTGATCGGTTTCATGGCGTTCTGGAAGAATGCTGTCTCGATCGAGGCTCCAGGGTTAGAGGACAGGGTCGGGGGCCATGCGGACATCTCGGAGTCCTCTGAGATGCTCTGCATCCGTCCTGATCTGGTCCACGAAGGTCGTGCGGAACCCGGCCACATGCAGGAATTCGATGAGGAACTGGCGGAGAGGATTTTCCGGGATGGCTTCAGGACCGTGACTCCCAACGGGATCTTGGGAGACGCGCGTGGGATGAGTGCGGAGATCGGTGAGCGCTGCATTGCCAACGCGGCGGACGGTATTGCCGACGCACTGGCTACGAGCGACTGAGTGGAGGAAGCCGATGGGCCGGCGCTGAGCGACGCCGCCGCCCGCTCCGACCGGACCGAAGTCCCTCCGCGCGTCGCGTTCTTTATCTCGCCTCACGGCTACGGACACGCCGCACGTTCATCGGCTGTGATGGCCGCGCTCAACATGGCGACCGGCGCGGAGTTCGAGCTTTACACGACCGTGCCACGGTGGTTCTTCGACGAGTCGATCGAGGGCCTCTTTCGTTATCACGACGTTGCCTGTGACGTGGGTTTCGTACAGCCATCGGCTCTCAACTACAACTTGCAAGGAACCGTTCAGGCGCTGCACGACCTCCCAGATCTAATCGACGGCCTCGTCGCCCGTGTGCTGGAAGCGGGGTGCAGCGCGGTCGTGTGCGACATCGCTCCGCTGGGAATTGCGGTCGCCGAGCGTGCTGGTCTTCCGTCTGTGCTCATCGAGAGCTTTTCGTGGCAATGGTTGTACGAGCCGCTGCACGTTCGCGCTCCGGAGCTGGAGCGGTTCAGCGCTGAACTCGATCGGTGGTGGAGCAAGGCCACGGTCCACATTCAGACCGAGCCGCTCTGTTGGCGCGACACGGCCGTGGAGACTCTGGTCGACCCCATTAGCCGCACCCCCCGACTAGAGCGTCAGCAGATCAGGACCCAGCTAGACATCCCGCTCGACGCGCAGGTGGTCGTGATCACCATGGGCGGCTATTCCGAGGGCATGCCATTTCTGAAGCGGCTTCGGGCGATGTCAGATGTGACCTTCATGGTGACTGGTGCGCCCGAAACAGCCCGTGATGGTAACCTGAGGCTATTTGCGAGCCAGGCCGCGATCTTCATGCCCGATCTGCTACGTGCGGCCGACGCGCTCGTTGCGAAGCTCGGGTACGGCATCATTGCGGAGGCATGGCGTGAGGGGCTTCCCTACGCCTTCGTGAGCCGACACGGCTTCCGTGAGATGCCCCCGCTCGAGGCATTCGTCCAGAGTGAATTGCTCGGATTCGAGATAGGCCCAGAGGACTTCGCGGATGGCGGCTGGATAGACCGGGCGCCGGAGCTTCTCAGCCTTCCACGTCACCCGCGAGAAGGCGGTGGAGCGGAGGATGTCGCGGGTGTCATCGCACCGCTCTTGGCAGTAGGCCCTCGTTAGCCAGACCCCATCAAGGGGTCACTCACGCCGAGTACGTGGACCGCGATGAGGCCTAGCACACCGACCACCAGCAAGTAGTAGATGGCAGGCAGCACGGTCTTGCGGAGCGTCGCGCCCTCCTTTCCTAGCAGGCCGACGGTGGCCGATGCCGCCACGACGTTGTGGATCGCGACCATGTTCCCCGCTGCTGCACCAACGGCCTGCAATGAAACGATCATTACAGTCGACATAGACAGACGCTCAGCTACGCCGTATTGGAAGGCCGAGAACATCAGGTTACTCACGGTATTCGAGCCGGCGATGAAGGCGCCGAGCGCGCCGGTCCACCCCGCGAAGAATGGCCAGACCTGCCCTACGTTGCCGGCGACCCAGTCGGCCATCGCGAGCGGCATCGAGAGCATGTCGGCGCCGTTTACGTCCGAGTTGATGTAGACACGTACCATCGGAACTGTAAATACGAGCACGATGCCCGCCCCCCATAGCACCTGGCTCGACGAGCGTACCGCGTCGATGACGTCGCTCCCCTTCATCTTGTGTAACAGAGCGGTGATCAGCACGACGACCAGCAGAACGAAGCCAGGTAGGTAGAGCGGAGTCGTGGTGGCCGTGATACCGGATCCGAAGATGTCCGCCCACTGAACGCTGACCTGCTGCAGCCATGCACCGATCCCTAGCCGGGGCAGTCGCGTCAGCACCAGCAGACCCCCAAGGATGGCATACGGCGCCCATGCCACTGCCGTCGGGATGTTCTCACCTTCGGGTACGTCCGCGAGCTCCTCTTCGAGGCCGCTGACCCACTCTTCTTCCCAGGACTCGCGGTCCGGGAAGTCCCACGTATCCGCCGGCAACAGCCAACCCTTGCGGGCAATCATTACGACGATCGCGAGGCCGATGGGGGCCCCGATCAGAGCGGGGAACTCAGGGCGCCAGAATGTCCCGATCAGCACATAGGGCACGGCGAAGGCGATCCCGCCCAGAAGCGTGAAGGGCAGAATCGAGAGTCCTTCCGTCCACGATTTGTTCTTGCCGAAGAAGCGAGTCATCATGACGACCATCCAGGTCGGCATGAGCACCCCCGCCGTGGCGTGTAACAGGACGGCTTTCGCTGTTACGGCGTTGAGAAAGTCACCCATGGTCATGCCGGCTGCGGCGAGGTCGGCCGTGAATGCCGCTCCCCCTAGGCCACCTTGTATACCGACCAGGACGGGAGTGCCGACGGCCCCGAATGTGACCGCCATGCTCTGCACCATCATGCCCAGCATCACCGCCGTGGCGGCTGGAAAGCCGAGTGCGACGAGCAGGGGAGCTGCCACTGCCGCTGGGGTGCCGAAGCCAGCCGCGCCCTCGATGAAGGAGCCGAACAGCCACATGACGATCACCGCTTGGACCCGCCGGTCGTCGCTGATGCCGTGGAAGCTTCGACGGATTGCGCCGACGCCCCCGGACCGCTCGAGCGTGTGCAGCAGTAGGATGGCGCCAAAGATGATGAAGAGTAGATCGAACGTCAGGAAGAGGCCTTGAATCGACGCTGCGAGCACCCGCGAGGGCACCATCTGCCATGCGAAAAGCCCTACCGCTACTGCCGCAGCATACGCGGCGGGCATGGCCTTCTTAGCAGGCAGGTTGAATCCGATGAGCAGGACTCCACCCAGAGCAATGGGGAAGAGAGCGAGTAGTGCCTGAAGACCGGGGCTCATGAGCGCCCGCCTAGAACGGAACTCCGAGTGCGTCGCACAGGAAGCGCATGAACGGCGTACCGGCTTTGAAGACCTTGGCGAGCTCCGTCGGTAGCTCGGCGCTCGTTGCGAACGATTGCGACAGGCGCTTCACACCAATGAAGTCTTTCCATTTCAGATCCTCGATGAGCGGATGTTCGGGGTCGAAACCCTTGGGAGGGCGACTCAGTCGATCACCTTCGAGCTGCACTGTATCCCTGAATTTCTTGCCGCGCGAGGCCCTCTTCCACGCTGTGGGCTCAGCAACGACGTGCTCCCTGATCGCGCGTAGCGCTTTCGACTCCGGGTGCCAGATCCCCATGCCCGCGAAAACGGCCCCGGGCTCGAGGTGCAGATAGTACCCTGGGGTGTGCGCGTTCTTGCTCTGCTCGTGACGAAAATGGATGCCGGCATGTGTCTTGTAGGGGCCTTGTCCTTAGAAAACCGCACGTCTCGGTAAATACGAAAGAGCGAGCGGTTCGTCGCCATGAAGTGCGGACTGAGCTTCTCCAGGACCTGCAAAGCCGAGGTGGCGCATGCTTCTTCGGACGACTTGCGGTGTAGACTTTCTCAGGAGGGTCGACCAAACTCGGATGGCGCTTGAGTTTGAGTCCGAGGTCGCGCTCCGCCGACTTCGAGCCCAAGTTCACCGCGTCGCACCGCTAGACCATACACTGGGAGATCACCATGACTTGCTTTGCCCGTCGCCGCCGGTTGACCAAGGCCGCAGTGCTCGGCGCCGTGGTGATCGCCTCCGCTGCATGCTTGGCGCAGGGCCGTACGATCGGCCCCGACCCCTTTCGCGGAACGCCCGCCGGCTCATCGGGCGGTCCGAGTGAGATCGACGTGCGAGTCCGTAACTCCAACTTTAACGAGGCCACGATCTACACGATCCGGTTCGGAAGTCGGAGGCGTTTGGGTCGGGTTCAGGGTGCGACCGACGCAGATTTCAAGGTGCCGTGGCCAATTGCTGGTCAGCTCCGCTTCGAGGTCGATCTTCTGGCGAGTCGGGGATGCTCGACCCGAAACGTCGTTGTCGAGCCGGGACAGACCGTGTTGCTCACGATCGACTCGAATAGCCGGCCCAGGAGCAGCGGCCAGAACAGCCTATGCGACGTGCAGCGTGGACGCTGAAGACTATGGGTAGAGGCGAGCCGTGTGCCAACCATCCTCGCCCTGCGTGAATACAAGGCGGTCGTGCAAGCGATCGGCTCGTCCCTGCCAGAATTCGATCCGGTCCGGCTTCAGCCGGTACCCTCCCCAGAAAGTCGGCAGCGGCACGTCGTCTCCGGGAAATCTTTCCCCCGCCTCGCGGAGGCGTGTCTCCAGCTCATCGCGCTCACTCAAAGGCTGGCTCTGCTTCGAGGCCCACGCGCCGAGGCGAGTGCCTCGTGGGCGGGAAGCGAAGTAGTCGGCGCTCTCCTCCTCTGACACGCGCTCCACGCTCCCTTCCACCCGTACCTGGCGTTGTAGCACGCCCCAGTGGATGCACAGCGCCGCGTGAGGGTTTGCGTCCAACTCGATGGCCTTCCGGCTGCCGTAGTTGGTATAGAATACGAACCCGCCGTCGTCCACCTCCTTGAGCAAGACCATCCGCGCAGAGGGTTTTCCGTCGTTGGTTGCCGTGGCGAGTGCGACCGATTCTGGAAGTAGGATGCCGGACTCTTCAGCAGCTTGAAGCCACTGAGCGAAGAGCACGATCGGACTCATGTGCGAGGCGGCTTCTGGAAGGCCGCTCGCAACGCCTTTCCCGAGCGTGAGAACTGTCTTGATCGACGATTTGAGTGACATGCCGGGAAGGTGTTCGGTCGAGCAGCACGCCACAAGGACTGATTGACATGCCTTGGGTGATTGGTAGTTTTAGATAGCCCCCCCCAGGGGGGTAGGGCTAACATTCGAGTTCGCCGGAGAGCCTATACATGAGCGACGAGAGGCAGGTCGACATTCTGCGGCGACTCAAGAGCGTCGAAGGCCACGTGAGGGGTGTCGAGCGCATGGTCGAGGAGGGCGCGTACTGCATCGATGTCGTCAATCAGGTACTCGCTATCCAGCGGGCTCTTAAGAAGGTCAGCGGCCTAGTACTCGACCAGCATCTGCATCACTGTGTGACCAAGGCGATTCAGGGTACGGACGACGCCGAAAAGGAGCAGGTACTCGGCGAGCTGATTCAGGTATTCGAGGCGACCGGTAAGGCCTAAGCCGATTCTCTGAGGAGGGACATATGACGGACAAGACTGTGAACGTGCCCAACATCAGTTGTGGGCACTGTGTATCGACGATCGAGCGCGAGGTCTCGGAGGTGGACGGCGTCTCCGTAGTGAAGGCTGAGCAGACCTCACGAAACGTGATGATTACGTGGGACCCGGATACCACGGACTGGGTCGTGATCGAAGACCTGATGAATGAGATCAACTACCCGCCGGCCAGATGAGCCGGCCGCTCGAGGTCGTGGGGGTCTGACGTGATGAAGGGTTCTGATGTCGTGAACGCATCCGAGTTCGTCCTGCCCATCACCGGCATGACGTGCACGAACTGTGCGGCGACCGTGGAGCGCGCTCTGCGGAAGACCGAAGGCGTGACAGAGGTGTCCGTCAACTACGCGTCCGAGCGGGCCACAGTGCATGTCGATGCATCCACGGTGGGCGTGGAGGAGTTGGGTGCCGTCGTTGAGCGCGTCGGCTACGGCGTGGTTCAGGCCGACGAGTCGGATCTCGATGACGCTGAGGCCGAGGCTCGGCGCGCCGAGCTGGGTAAGCAGACGCGCTTGTTCTGGAGTGGCGTTCTGTTTGCCGGGCCGCTCTTCGCACTCAGTATGGCCCGAGACTTCTCTTGGCTCGGCGCTTGGGCGCATGCTCCATGGGTGAACTGGCTGATGTTCGCTCTCGCGACGCCGGTGCAGTTCTACGTGGGCTGGGACTACTACGTCGGAAGCTGGAAATCGCTGAGGAACGGATCGGCGAACATGGACGTGCTGGTCGCTTTGGGATCGTCCGTGGCGTTCGCATACTCGGTTCTCGTGGCGCTCGCGCTCAGCGTCGGGAGCGTCGGCTTCGGCGAGCACGTCTACTTCGAAACCGCCGCGCTGATCATTACCCTGATCAAGCTCGGCAAGCTGCTCGAGGTCCGCGCTAAGGGGCAGACGGGCGAGGCGATCCGAGAGCTCATGGGCCTTCGCCCCGATACGGCACGAGTCGTCCGAGGTGATAGAGAGTGGGAGATCCCCCTGGATCAGGTCGAAGTAGGTGACGTGCTAGTGGTTCGACCCGGAGAGCGAGTACCGGTGGACGGTGTGCTGATCGACGGGCGGTCCTCCGTAGACGAGAGCATGCTCACCGGCGAGAGCATGCCCGTAGCTAAGGAGCCGGGAGACGAGGTGATCGGGGCCACCATGAACCGCTCGGGTTCGTTCCGCTTCCGCGCGACGAAGGTCGGTGCCGAGACTGCGCTCGCCCAGATAGTCCGCCTCGTGCGCGAAGCCCAGGGCAGCAAGGCGCCCATCCAGAGACTAGCGGACCAAGTCGCGGGCATCTTCGTGCCCGCGGTCATCGTGCTTGCGGCCGCCACCTTCTTAATATGGTGGCTGGTAGTGGATGTCGGCGTGACGGACGCGTTGATCCGTCTCGTGGCAGTGCTCGTGATTGCCTGCCCGTGCGCGCTCGGCCTCGCTACACCGACTGCAGTAATGGTCGGGACGGGACGCGGTGCCCGACTCGGCATCCTCTTTCGGAGCTCAGAGGCGCTCGAGCGGGCCAAGCAGGTGGGGGTGGTGGTTCTGGACAAGACAGGCACTATCACCCGTGGGGAACCGGTGGTGCGTGATGTCGTCGCGCTCGGCGATGACCAGGCGAATTTGCTGCGTCTTGCCGCTTCTGCCGAGTTGAGAAGCGAACACCCACTGGCGGAGGCTGTGGTCGTCGAAGCGAGGCATCGGGGCCTGGTGCTTTCGGAGCCTGAGCAGTTTGAGGCGGTGGCCGGCCGAGGGGTCACAGCGAGTGTTGAGGGCGCTGCAATTCGAGTCGGAACTCGAGCCTTCCTAGAGCAGAGCGGTGTAGAGACATCATCCTTGGCGGTCGAGGCCGCACGTATTGAAAGAGCTGCCCAGACGCCGCTCTGGGTTGCCACGAACGAGCGAGTGCTCGGCTTGATCGCGGTTGCCGACTCCCTCAAGGAGGGCTCGAGGGAGGCAGTGGGCGAGCTGCAGGAAGCCGGCCTCCGAGTGGTGATGCTGACCGGAGACCGGGCGACGACAGCCCAGGCCATCGCCGAGGAGGTCGGGATCACCGACGTGCGCGCTGAACTCCTTCCAGAGGGCAAGGTCCGGGCGATCCGTGAGCTACAGAAAGACGCCGTGGTTGCGATGGTCGGGGACGGGATCAATGACGCACCTGGGCTCGCGCAGGCCGATGTGGGCATCGCGATCGGGACGGGCACCGACGTCGCTATGGAAACCGCAGACGTCACGCTCATGCGGGGAGACTTGAGGTCGGTACCGGTAGCCTTTGCATTGAGTCGGGCTACGATGCGTACGATCCAGCAGAATCTGTTTTGGGCGTTCTTCTACAACGTGACCTTGATCCCAGTAGCTGCTGGGGCGCTTTACTCGCTGGCCTTCATGCCGATGATGCTGCGGTCCCTCCACCCGATTTTGGCGGCCTTCGCGATGGCGTTCAGTTCGGTCAGCGTAGTCGGGAATAGTCTGAGACTGCGCCGCGCGCGACTCTAGTCAATTCCGGCGCCCCTGCGCTCTCGGTGTCGGCGGAACATCGGATCCGGCCCGCTGTGACGGAAACATCGAGTCGCCAGGCGCCGTAGGAGTCGGCATGATTACAATTCTCAAGCGACTCGTCCGACTCGCCCTCAGCTGGATCGTCGGGAAGCTTTAGGCTGCCCGCTGCCACCTGCGTTAGTGTGTTCCTCAGGCGTTGAGTGAGTACGCGGTAGATGCCTCGCGCGACGGCGGGATTCTGCTCGATCAGGCGATCGAACGAGTTCTGGTCGATGCGCAGCATCGTGGTCGGCTCCGCTGCCGTGGCTGTTGCGGAGCGCGTTTCCTGATCCAGGATCGCCATCTCCCCGAAGCCCTCGCAACCGCTCGGGCCTGATCGCGTCGATCTGGCCCGCCATACGCATTCGGCGCAGAGATGTCAGTGCGGCTGGCCCGAGCGCGGGTTCGTCCACGAGGTCCAGCAGCGCATCGCGGGCCTCCGGGCGGTCCATCGTCGAAAGGGCCGTAATCACCGTTCGTCTCGTTGGCAGTGGTAGTTCGCGTCTATCGAGTAAGGCCGACATGGCGGTGACAGCCGGCCGGCCCAACTGGGCCAGCGCTTCGAGGGCTGCGGGCCTCGCCTGCAGATCTTCAACGAGCACCGCGACTCTGCTCGTCAGCTCTTCGATCCCGAGGTCCCCTACTGCACCTGCCGCCACGGCCCGATCAGCGGACGAATTTGAAGTGAGTAATTCCGTGAGTTGCCCACTTATGTCCGGGCCCAACTGGCCCATCGCGACGAGACACGCCCGTCGCACACCAGCGTTGTCGTGGCGCAAGAACGACTCTACGCGCGCGTAGTCCACACCGGGGACGGTGCCCGCAGCCGTGAGCAGAGCTGCCAGAGCGAGTGGCGACTCTTCGACGGCGAAGCGCTTGGTGAGTGCGATGCCCGCGAAGTCGTCCCCTTCGTGTTCCATGCGACCGAGTACCAGAGCCGACTCAGCGCGGACCTCCGGGACTTCATGGGATAGTAGTCCCGCGGCCCGCGGCGCTGCGTCCTCGAGGGGGAGTTGCTCCATCAGGGATACCGTGAACACGACCACCGTCGGGTCGGGGGCCACCAGCGCCTTGTCGATGACTGCGAGAGCGTCTCGACCGATGACGAGTGGGACTTCCCCGCTGCTGCCGAAGTCCACTGAGTGTCTCGCGAGCGCCCCCTCGAGTGCGCCCATATACGCCCGTCGGTGGCGCGTGTAGATGAAGAACGCGCTCGCCGCTGATATGACGGTTATCGTCGGCAGGAGTTCAGCCCGCGATGCGAGCGCAAGGACAATGATGCCGGCTCCGGCCTTCGAGAGCGGCCGCAGGACACCGCCCAGTGTGGCGAGGACGGCGCTCTTGGCCTTCGCGGGGAAGGGGAGCAGAGAAACCTGCTCGACTGGCTTCTGCAAGCTGTGTTGGAGGATGTCGTCGAGCGACTGTAGTCCGGCGAGCGCCCATACTCCTCCGGCCATTCCCAGCCCGCTCGCCACGGCGACGCCCCCGGATGCGATCGCCAGCGTGCCGCCCTGCATCATGGCGGCGAGGGAGACACCGAACTTCGGGAACAGGACTCGGGATGCCCATAGCTGCAGGAAATAGGGTGCCCACGCCGATCGCTACGGACATGTATCCGTAGATGGCCGCGATAGCGTCACCTTCGTATGCCGCGTTGAGGACGAGCTTGAGTTGGAGGTCGATCAGCGTGCCGGCAAGCGTCAGCGTGATCATGCCGAAAGCGAGTAGCCGTAATAGCTGTTCACGGCTGAGCCATCGGAATCCTAGACTCGCTCCGGCGAGGAAGGCGCGGACCGTGCCCTCATCCTCGTTCGGCTCGTCGTCTTCCTGATGTGGCTCCCTAAGGAGCCAAAGAAGTGGTAGTGCGAGGGCGAGAAGTAGAGCCGAGATCACCAGAAGGTTCGACGTACCTAGGCGGAACGCGGCAGGGCCCACACTGGCGCCACCGACTATCGCGCCCGCGGAGGCACCCATCCCGATGAGTGGCAGCAGTCGCTTGGCTTGCCTGCCCGTGAGCAGGGCCCCCACGTAGTTCCACGAGTGGGTGACGATCAAGACCTGGACGGCAGAAAGCTAGATGTACAGGAGGAAGGCGCTGCTCGGGTCGACCTGGAATGCCATCCTGGAACCGATAAGTGACGCGCCCAGCACGACGGTCACGCCGACAGCGAGCGTGCGGCGTCCCATGCCAGAGATCACACCAGCGAAGACGATCGCGACCACGGCCGTGAGTAGCGCGGCCGCGATCACTACGTACGGAATCAGGTCGCCCCCATACTCGGAGAGAAAGAGTCCGTTCTTGGCCGCCGAAATGACGGTCGTATTGGCGGTGTTCAGGAAGAGGAATGCCGCCATCACGCCAAGAGGGCGGCCCTCTGCTTCTCGCAGGTTGAGCGCCCGCGTGATCCTGCTCAAGATGGAAGCCTAGAGGTCAAAGGCTCACTCGGAGCCGGCAAAATGGTTTGGTAGGCATGACTTGAGGTGCCGAGGCGGATGTGATCAAGGTCGCAAGGTCTGCCACCGACGGCGTTGCGGCAAGCGTGATGGCGTCCCGTGGGACCGCCGAGCGGTCAAGCTCTCAACCCATTTGCTCGATCATTGTTGATGTGGACGGCGTGTTGATGCAAGCGCCGTTGATGCCTCTACGGACCGCAGTGGCACTTGGCGTTTCGGACGCAGGATCGCGCGAATGAAGCTATGGAAGTAAGGACGTGCGGGCGTTGCTGCCGAGAGAGGCCCGACCAGCACGGGTGAACTCTCAAGCGGGGGGCAACAGGGCCATGCTGAAACTTTGGAGGATGGAGGACGTCGAGTTCATGCGGAACCGGAGATGATGGAGTCGAAGCGGTGACTGCTGCCAAGAACAGGACCGGCGGTCTATCGAGAGGGGAGAGAGTAGGCCACTTTCTGTCCCCGGATGGACGCACTCCTTCGTCGCGCAAGAAGAATAGGCACTCCATGCAGCCCGATCACGCAGAGAAAGACAGCAAGGCCGACAAAGTGATCACCGGCGCGCTGCCGGATATCCTGGCCATCATCGAGAGTGCGAAGGCGCGGGGTGGTACCGAAGCCTTAAGGAAGTTCATCACCAAGATGCTTCCGGAGTCCGAGGAAGCGGAGGTTGCGGAGGCGGCCGAGGTCGCGCTCGAGATCATCGAATCTGTCCCGGTGTTCCTGGCCCGCGCCCGACAGGAAGCGCAGACCCGGAAGATCGGGTCGGTCGTGAATCCGCTGCTGGATCACGCCGAGAACTACTATCTGCAACCGATGGACTTGCTGCCGGAGATGACGCTGGGGCTCGCCGGTTTGTTAGACGATTCGTACCTCGTCATCCGGATTCTGGAGAACCTCGAGAAGGGCCCGGAGGTGTTCCTCGACTGGGACCTGGATTACCCGGCTCGCTTCCTCAGGAGGATCATCGGCCCGGGAGTCGCTCGGCGGCTCGACGCGATCGCGATCCAGGCGATGCAGGATGTCGCGGCGAATCTATCAGAGCTATGGTCACAAGTAAGCCATCCGGCTTGAGCGGCTTGAGCTGCATCCACTCTGCCGGCGTTGCTCGTCGTTGAAGTAGCGTTGCTACTCCTTCCTCCTCGCGCCTTGGCAGAGTGGCGCTTCTCAAGCCGGACCGGATGATACCGCCAAAAGCGTGAGGTTCGCTCGAGGTCGTGACCTATCCGACCGGGTATGACCTAGCCTGAGGTCGTGACCGCTCCTGCCGCTTAGAGCCCTAACCAGGTCGTTACGTCACCTGTGTTGATGGCTAGGTGTTCGCCGGTGGTTCCTGGGGCGGCTCCGTGCCAGTGCTCATCGCCGGGATCGATGGCTACTACGTCTCCCGGGTCGAGGAAGAGTTCGTTCCCTGCGCGGTCTACTACGATGCACCGGCCGCTGAGGCCGAAGAGCAGCTGGACGTCGTCGTGAATATGCCAGTGGGTTCGTGCGCCTTCTTCGAAGGAGACTCGATAGAGGCGGACGGGAAGGCCGTCGTCGGGGGCGACCATGCGCTGCATGTGGGCAGGCAGTACGAAATTCGACGGGTCCGCTGGATTGTTGGGCCGGTCGGCTTGGGCGATGGCTCTCATTCGGTTCCCTTCGGTGGGGTATGGCGTCGTCGATAGGTGGAGCGTTCCAGTACCATGAGTCGTGCGGGGCCGTCCGGCGTCATCAGCGTGGTCGTGCCGTGGAACCCGACCTTCTCGTAGCACTGAATTGCGCGCGTGTTGTCGGGGGCTGGGTCGACCTGGATACGATGCACCGTGGGGTCCTGAAAGAGCACTTCGAGGAACTCGCACACCATGCGGGTTCCGAGGCCTCGGCCGAGGTCAGCCTCGTGCGCCAGGAACTGGTCGGTTCCCAATGTGCCGGGATCCGACTCGTCTGGCCACCACCCGTCACCCACGTCTGCGGCGACGTATGATTGGACGTAGGCTATTGCCTCGTCACCACGGAAAACTAGGTATGGGGTGGTCGTGTTCTCACCCGAGATTCGTGGGAGGTATCGTGCCCTCAGTTCCTCGAGAGACGCGTACTTCGGCGACCACTCCGTGACGTGAGGCCGACTCCGCCAATCGAGAAGTAGTGGGAGATCGTCTTCCGCAAGCGGTTGGAAGCGGAACTCCCCTTCAGTCGCCTCACCAGTCTCGCGACTGGGCCGCTCGCCCTCTGGCTTCACTGACACTCCGCGTCGGGAATCAGCCAGGCTTCTCCGCAGTCATCATCACGGCTTTGACCCCGTAGGCCTCCGCCGAGTTCTGGGTGGACGTCTGGCGGAACTGGAAGCCAGGCACGACGGCCGAGCGAACCCTCTGGAATCCAGACTCTTCGAGCAACCTGAACATCTCTCCTTCCAGGAGAGCACCTCCGATTCAGGCCGCCCAGAGCTTAGGGTCGTTCACGATCGACTGGGACAGCTGTTTTGCGCTCACGATGTCCGTGATCGAGATCCGCCCGCCGGGCCGGAGCACGCGAAACATCTCCTCGACCACTTTTCGCTTTTGGAAGGACAGATTGATGACGCCGTTGGACAGGATCACGTCGACAGACTCGTCTGTCAGCGGGACGTTTTCCATTCGGCCCTCATGGCATTCCATGTCGGAGCCAGTAGCCGCGGCATGGGCCTGTGCCTTCAAGCACATCGACGGATTGAGGTCGACGCCGATGACCTTGCCAGTGGGGCCCGCGCTGCGCGCGGCAATGATCGCGTCGAGTCCTGCGCCGCTGCCGAGGTCGAGCACCGTTTCGCCGGGCTGCACGTTGCTACGCACATGTGGATTGCCGACACCGGCAAATGAAGCGACGGCTCCCTCGGGTGCCTCGTCTAGTGCGCGTGCATCGTACGCGAACATCTCAGCGGCTTGGCGCCCGTGGAAGAAGTGGAACTCTCCGTCCGGATTGTCCGCCACGTCCTGGTACATGCGGATGATCTCGTCCTTGAGCACGCCCTCGAGTTCAGCCTGCGCCTCGACGCTATCTGTCATTCCAAGTCCCTGTTATCTGTCATACCAAGTCCTCTAATGGTTCGTGGAAGAGACGTAGATCCACTCGGTTCTGAAAGGGCAGTCAGTTCCCGTTTTCGTTTGAGGTCTCGTCGCCTTCCTCGCCTTCCTGCTCGGGCTTTTCCCAGAATCCCTCAGTCCCGGTTGTCTCGGCAGCTAGTGCGCCATGGAAGAGCACCGCGTTGAAGAGGACCCGGAACGTACCGCGCGGCTGGCCGCGCCACTGAGGCCGGAAGCCGAGCAAGATCACATGGCCTTCGCCGAGGCGGACGTCCACGGCAGCGGCTTGGCCCTGCAGGTGTTCTTCGCCGAGCAGGTACCCGGAGAGCAACGGTGAGCCCTCCGGCGCGTACGACGCGATCACAGCGCCCTCGAAGCCCTCTTCGGTCGTGAAGACCGGACTGCGGTCGAAGAAGATCTTCCCCCGTTCCGGCATGCCAGCCATGACTGGGTGATCCGTATCGATCCGAACTTCAAAGATGGAGCCAGAAGAGAAGAACTCGCTGCCGCCGAGGCTTGCCAGGACATTGCTCACCGGCAAGTGCAGCTCGTCGATGCACAGGTCGCTCGACGAGCTCATGCATACCAAGGTCCCCCCCTCACGCACGAACGCGTCGAGTGCTCGTGCGCCTTCCTGGCCGAGTCCGCCGGTGTACTGGGGTGGCGCGGTCCCCTTCGCGAACCCGTCCATGAGCCCGCCTGCCCGCTCGGAGGGCACTACGATCACATCATAGCGCCCTCGTAGTTCGCCTGCGCGGACGTCTGCGGTGCGCACGTTGGCGAAGGAGAAGCCGTGCTCCTCGAAGAGCCAGCGTGTCCAACCCTCGTCCATGCTGGGTTGCCATGGCCGGTAGAGCCCGATGCGCGCCTGCGGCAGGTCCGTCCCGCTGTAGGATCCACGCGTCGCCTGCAGAGCAAGGTCATCCACTAGCCGGTCCACGTCGCTTTCGCTGAGGCCGGACACCGCGTATCCAGCTTCATCGAAGCGGACCGTTGCTCCTGCCTGCCATGCCTCGTTCAACGCTCGAAAGCTGTTGTTCTGGGCAGGATCGAGCAGAAGCGCTGAGCCCGAGCCCTTGACTCGTCCCGGGTTCGGCTGGATTGCGGCGGCAACCGCATCGCTGTCGAACCCGACTCCTGGAGTAGCGTCGAACCGGGCCGCGTCGGAGACATCTGCGTCCCACGCGGTTGGTTCGGTGGAGAGTAGTTCCATCGCCGCGCGCACGTCCCCGCCGAGGGGCTGCGTCGCTGCAATAATGTCGACGTCCATCTGGTAACCGAGCGTCCACCCAGCTGCGTCGTACGGTTGCTCGGGCGGCCCCTCCGGATATTCGCGCAGATCCGGATACTCCTGCACCTCGAGGACCTGGCGCGCCAGTTCTCCGAACTCCTGGTCGAGCGGTAGTACCCAGGTGCCGGCAGGGTGTGTGACGCCCTCGTGCTTTACTTCGGCGGTCAACTCGTAGACCCGAAGCCCGTTGAACGCGAGGCGGCGCAACAGGTCTACAGGGCCTACCGGGTCTCGCTGTGACTTCGGGACGAAGTACGCGAACGGCGCGGAAGTAGAGTACTTTTGAATGACGTCACGGCCCGACTGGTACCGATTAAACAGGACGTCCTCTCGGTATTTCGCGGCGTAGTCCAGCACCGCCAGCGAGGCGACGCGCATGTAGTCGACAGCGTCGCCCAGCCGCCACCATCCGCCCTGCCATGGGCTTGGGTAGAGCGACTCCGGCCTGAGATCCCGGCGGTTCTCGGGGAAGTCCGAGAGCGTATAGAAACGTGGCGTCGCATAGCGATACAGCGCGGTCTCGGTCCAAAACGCGGCCTGGTTCTGCATCATCGGCATGTAGTCGACGTAGCCGGGGTACCAGGAGTCGAAGGCTGTACTCATGTGCACGGATCCCGGCATACCACGGGACTCGAGCATTTGCGCGATCGTCATGCCGAGCGTGTTCACCGTGCGCGCCATGAGCGGCGGAGCGAACGTGGCGACAGGATCCGCGAACGGCGGCAACCAGATGCGCGTCGGAAACGGAGAGCTTTGGTGATGCACGTAGATGATCTGGGGATCCCACTCCTGCCACGTACGCGCGAGCACCCGCGACTCCACCATGTTCAGCATGTAGGCGTCACGGTTGTTGTCGTGTCCGACGTACTTCTGATAAAGCCACGGCATTGGGGCCACCTCGAACTGCGTGCCGACGTTCGAGGCGTACCAGTCGGCGATCATCGTTTGGCCGCCTGGGTTGAGTGACGGCCACACGATCGTGATCACGTCTTCGAGAATCGCGGCAATACGAGCGTCGTCGCTCGTGACCAGTTCGTAGGCAAGTTGGATGGTATGCTGCGCTCCGGCGACCTCCGACGCGTGCAGCCCGCCGTTTACGTCGACTATCGCCTTGCCACTCGAGGCGAGCGCCCGTGCTGCGTCATCGGTCAGCTCACCCGGGTGCGCGAGTTGGTCTGCTATCCCGCGGTAGCGTTCGGCCTGGGCGAGGTTCTCGGGCGTCGAGATCAGCGCAATCCACCAGTCTCTCCCCTCCGATGTTCGCCCGGTGCGCATCATTCTTATGCGATCCGAACTGGCCGCGAGCTGCTGGAAGTAGTCGACCGACTGCTCGTACGTCGCCAGGTGAAAATCCGCTCCCGGCACGAAGCCGAGCACGGACTCGGGGGAGGGGGACTGGGCAGCTACCGAAGCCGTGCAGAGGGCCAGGGCTCCCGCGCCGATAAGGATCGACCGCGCGCGACATCTCACCGCGCGCCGCCCTCCGGCCTCTTGGCCTCCAGGGGCTGCTCCTGCTCACTGATGACGCGCGGTTTGCCTGACCGGAAGATTTGAGGTGTGAACTCCCTCATGCGCCGCTCCTTGTCGAGATAGGGCACGCCATCGGTCATCCAGTTGGGCGCAGCCTCACCTTTGAGGTGGTGCTCAAAATACTGGCGGAGCCGGTACTGGAAGTCGACGATGTTCTGAAGCTTGCGCAGCCCGTGCCCCTCGTCGGGATAGGAGAGCCAGATGATCGGCTTGTCGAGGAAGCGAAGTGCGTTGTACCACTCGAGGCCCTGCTCCCAGTTCACCGTCGGGTCCGCCTCGCCGTGCAGGTACAAAACCGGCGTGTTCATGTTCTCAACGCCGGAGATCGGAGACTCATCCCAGTATCGTTGGAAATCGTCGTACGGATTCGTCCCGTACCTACCCTGGCCGTAGATGTCGTAGGAGTGGTTGTTCTGACCGCTGCCCACGAAGAGTTGGTTGAACTCGCTCACGAGGTTGATCGGCGCTGCTCCGTGTGCGACGGCTGAGAACATGTCCGACCGGGTCGCTATGTAGGCGCTGCCGCCGCCGCTGTAGGAATGACCGCTGAGTCCCACAGCGTCGGGGTCCGCGTACCCCATCTCGATCACCTTCCGTGTCGCCGCCTGGACCGACTCGAGCATGTCACTGTGAGAGCTGCCGATCCGGAAGTGCAC
>Ga0114999_10004013_pt1 | contig 18049 bp, 18 predicted proteins | sample ArcticOcean_MG_C_3_FD_89820 | JGI IMG/M metagenome (GOLD analysis project Ga0114999, IMG submission 89820) | Marine microbial communities from western Arctic Ocean - ArcticOcean_MG_CB8_126 | ecosystem: Environmental > Aquatic > Marine > Oceanic | place: Arctic Ocean: Canada Basin | collected...
GCTTCTGCTACTGTCTCTGTTGCTGTTGCTGTAGGTGCTTCAGCAGCCGCTACAGCTTCCGCCGGAGCTTTGGCAGGCTTTGGTGCAACCGGTGCTACAGCAGCCATTCGCTTAAGTATCGCGGATCCGCTGCTAGAAGCAGGAGCAATTGCCTGAACAACAGCTTGCGATAGATTGGGTGCCAAGGTGAGACCTTCTGTCTCACTTAGGTAATTCACCGTGCGCAGAACACCATTGCTGGCGACTCCAGCCAGGCGTCCTAGCTGGTCCACTGTGAGATCACCTTTAATGAGCTGACGAGCCAACTGTCGGCGCGTCTCTAGTTTCTTCCGGGTGATTCGGTGCTTCAGGGCTGTGATTCTACTTTTCTTAAACATACTTCCTCTTCTCTCGATCTCTTGGTGGGTTAGGGTTCCTTGCCGTAACTTACGGGGTAGTTATTTGCAATCCAGCCAGGCGTGCCGTCTTCAATATTAAACAGTTTTTCTGAATCTATGCCCATTGCAGCGGCCATTTCACACGCTACAGCGCTTCGCTGTCCCATGGCACAGATGAATAGAAGGGTTTTATCTTTGGGTAGTTCCTCAAATCGAGCCAGTATCTGGTCGTGGGGGATGAGCGTAGCGTTCTTTGCATGCCCCGCTGCATATTCATCAAGGTTCCGTACATCGATTATTGCGATGTTAGGGTCGCTATCAATCATTTGACTTGCTTCATCTGATTTGATCCGAAAGAACGGTTCCCCTGGTTGCTGCCTTGCCATTATTGTCCTCCTAATAATTGCGCTACGGTTGACCGTGTGAAGTACTAGTTTACACGGTTGCCCAAAAGTAGTTTCAATCGGTACTTCGCAGATGGGGTCATTGCATCTGGAGATGTGATAACCGCATTGGTCAACGCCGTAGCGCACCCACACTCTCGATGGGTTGGGAGTCGCGTAACAACGCGACGCAATGCATCCTGAGCCACAGCAACGTTATGCTGAAGGTTCGCCATAATCATCTCGACAGTAACTGAGTCGTGATCGTCATGCCATACATCATAGTCGGTTGCGCAGGCTAGCGTCGCGTAGCACATTTCGGCTTCCCTTGCGAGCTTCGCTTCCGGGAGAGCAGTCATCCCTATAATGCTTGCGCCCCAAGAACGATAGAGCTTGGATTCTGCAATTGTAGAGAATGGAGGCCCTTCCATAACCACATATGTGCCTCCGTCATGAACGATAGTCTTTGTCTCTTTGACGCCCTCAACCAACAGTCCTCGCATCACCGGGCAGAACGGCTCTGCGAAGCTGACATGGGCTACGATGCCGTTTTCAAAAAACGTGGACGGTCGTCCACGAGTCCGGTCTATCAACTGGTCAGGCACAACCAAGTCCAACGGCTTGATGGGTTCTTGCAAGCTTCCAACAGCGCTGATGGAAATTATCTGTTCCACCCCCAGAGATTTTAGCGCGTAGATGTTTGCCTTTGACGGTACTTCCGTGGGATTTAAACGGTGGCCTCGCCCATGTCTGGGCAGAAACGCTACTGAAACTCCCTCAAGTTTCCCTACGAGTAAAGCATCGCTTGGGGGCCCAAAGGGCGTTGTGAGATTGACCTCTTCCAACCCCTTAAGGTCGGGCATCTGGTACAACCCAGTACCGCCGATAACGCCGATTCGCGCATTAGCCACTGCTTTGCGCTCCCGTATGCAGAAAACCACCGTAAGGCGCAGTAAACACGCCGTCCTCCGTGATGATGGCGGTGACGTACTCCGCAGGTGTCACGTCAAAGGCAGGGTTAAAAACCCTAACCTCTGCCGGGGCAGCCTGGACTCCCAAGGGCAAAGAAACTTCGTCCGGCCCGCGTTCCTCCACGACAATCTGCGCTCCGGTTGGAGTGTCTAGATCTACGGTACTCATGGGCGCAGCCACATAGAACGGAACGTTATGGGCTTTGGCCAACACTGCTAGTCCATAGGTGCCGATCTTATTAGCCACATCACCATTAGCTGCAATCCGGTCAGCTCCCACGATGATTGCGGAAACCTTGCCGGAACGCATGACAGAGGCTGCCGCACTATCTACGATGAGTGTAGTAGGAATACCTGATTGTTTGAGCTCCCAGGCGGTGAGGCGCGCACCTTGAAGGAGGGGACGTGTCTCTGTGGCGATAACCCCTTTGAGTTTACCTTGGCCCCAAGCAGTGCGGATGACGCCCAAAGCCGTGCCATATCCAGCGGTTGCCAGGGCACCTGCATTGCAGTGGGTCATCACGGTGGCATCTAGTGGGAGGAGCTGGGATCCGTGTTCGCCGATGGAGTGGTTGGCCTCTATATCCTCACGTTCAATCGTTTGCGCTTCCATGAGGAGAAGTTCTATAGCTTGGCGGGCGTCTGTGGCGGGTGCCGCTGCTTTCAGCACGCAGGAGACAGCCCATGCGAGGTTGACCGCCGTAGGCCGAGCCTTGGCGATTGATGATGCCGCGCTCGCGAGGTTCTCCTGGAATTTCGCAAAAGGGAGATTTTTCAATTCTTGAGCTGCTAGGACAACCGCGTATGCCCCGGCTACGCCCAGCGCTGGTGCGCCGCGTACCTGCATTGAAGTGATTGCCGTAACTACCTGAGGCCAGTGCTCCAATTCGGCATATTCAACCTTTATGGGTAAGAGCGTTTGATCCAGCAACCGCAAGCGATTGTTGGTCCATTCCAGAGCCTTAACTTCTTCGGTCTTGGCAGCACCGGAGGTCAAACAACTTCCCTTCCGCTATAGGCAATAAAAAAGAGCTTCTCGACAAGAGAAGCTCTTAGCCGATCAACACTCTCATCGAATCAAGCCGTTACACGACTTGACGGCGTTGGCACCGTTGTTTCCTGGAACATTCCCAGGAGACCGGTTGCCGGGCATCATTGGGCCGTTCCCTCTGCCACTCTTGATAAAAGTAATTTGCCAGTATGCTGTTGTTGCCACAATACTAGTAGAATGCCAAAGCGGGTGTCAAGGAAAATTTGCTTATACAAACCCTCCAGTTCCCTGAGTTAAGCTCATCAGGTTGCTGTTTCAGCAAAAGCGATGCCCGAGTATACTGGGAACGTCCGTTGTAACAGAGCCAACCGCAGCCCAAGAAACCACCCGGGGGAATGAGACGTGGCAAAACTACCCATCATTGCAATCACCATGGGAGACCCTGCCGGTATTGGACCAGAAGTCATTGCGAAGGCACTGTCCATTCCAGACATAGCCAGTTGGTGTACACCGCTTGTTGTAGGCAATGCAGAGGTGCTTCGCAAGGCAATGGTACTGACTGGCTCAGGATTGGCTGTGGAAGCGGTGGAATCACCTCAAGAATCGATAGTTGGGCAAGGCTCCGTAGCAGTGTTGGATATTGGCAATTTGGATGCAAACAGCATTCTACCAGGGCAAATTTCCGCTGTCGCCGGTAAAGCGGCTATGGAATGGGCCATCAGGGCAGGAGAACTCTGCATGGATGGCTCCGTAGCAGGAATGGCAACAGCACCACTCCATAAAGAAGCCGCGAGCTTGGCAGGATATAAAGACATTGGCCACATGGAGGTGCTTCAACGCCTCTCGGGGACACCTAAGGTTCTAACCATGCTCACCTCAAAGGGCTTACGCGTTGTACACCTTACTACCCACCGGTCACTGAGAAGGGCCTGTGATTACGTCACAAAGGACAACGTCTTGGAGGCGTTGGTGCTAACGAACCAGGTATTTCAACAATGGGGCATCAAAGAACCTCGCATTGGGGTTTCAGCCCTGAACCCTCACGCCTCAGATGGAGGGCTCATTGGGGACGAAGAAGAGAAAGAAATTACCCCGGCGGTGCAGGAGGCCCAACGCTTGGGTATTAAGGCCACAGGCCCGGTGCCCGCAGACACAGTGTTCCTTCAGGGCATCCACGGAGACTACGATGCAATTCTGGCGATGTATCACGATCAGGGCCATATCCCTGTTAAGGTATATGGGTTTGAAGAGAGCATCACAGTCAATCTAGGACTCCCGTTTATACGCACATCGGTGGACCATGGAACAGCTTTCGACATCGCGTGGCAGGGAGTAGCAGATGCTACCAGCATGGTAGAAGCAATCCATGCCGCCGCTGAACTGGCAGCAGGCGCTGGCTTAGCAACGTCACATCCATAACGATATTAGTTGTTTGAATGGCCCGACATAACGTCAGGTGCTACAATAGATTCATCTTGTGTATGGAGTTGGTATGCGTATCGCCTTTATTGGTGGCGGAACCATGGCTGAAGCTATCCTCAACGGAGTGCTGGCGAAGAAACTCGCTGCACCCGCTGACATTGCTGTGGTTGAACCAGTTGAAGCCCGGCGTACGCTCTTATCCCAACAATACGGCGTTGCCACTACAGATAATGCCAATACAGCAGCGGCCACAGGTGACATCATCGTTCTTGCAGTAAAGCCACAGGACTTACCTGCTGCAATGTCCGAGATTAAAGGGGCGCTAACCGCAAACCAGGCAGTGTTATCGATAGTCGCGGGAGTTAAGATAGGAGCAATCAGTTCCGGCCTGGATCACAGCTCTGTCATTAGAGTCATGCCCAACACACCTGCCCAGATTGGCTCTGCCGCCAGCGTTTGGACTGCCACACCTGAGGTGTCCCCTGAGCGACTGGCAGATGCACGCAACCTACTACAGGCCATAGGCGAAGAGGTCTATGTTGCTAGTGAGAAATATGTAGACATGGCGACGGGACTTAGCGGGAGCGGCCCTGCGTACGTGTTCATGTTCATTGAATCTCTGACGGACGCAGGCGTTCATATTGGGTTGCCCAGAGATACCGCTGCAAAGCTAGCGGTGCAGACTGTGCTGGGAAGCGCTCAACTTGTTAAGCAGACCGGACGTCACCCGGCTGAACTACGGAACATGGTGACATCACCGGGGGGAACAACAGCGGATGGAACCTTGGTGCTAGAAGGCGCAGGGTTCAGGGCCAGTGTGATAGAGGCGGTAGAGGCGGCATATGAAAAAGCACTTTTATTAGGCGAAGAGGAGTAACCGTTTTATGGGAGAGTTAATCAACTCGGTATTGTTTTTATTTGTGATGGCTATTTTCATCAGATCCGTCCTCACATGGTTTCCAATAGGCCCAAATAATCCAATTCAAGTGATAGTGTTCCAAGTGACAGAGCCAGTGCTCGCGCCTATACGGAGATTATTGCCACGGTTCGGTACCATGGACCTCAGCCCAATGCTCGTCATCATTATCATTCTTTGGGTTCTTCAACCTACTGTTACGAAAGTCTTTGGGTAGGCCTGGAGCGTTTCCAGGTGAAGATGAAGGTTTATTGAGTAGCCGGTAGCCCTTGTCCAGGGTTAATCTTTCAACTCCCACTAATTTCCTGCGGCCCTTGCCGCCTCGTTGGATGTGAACTCGACTTTTAGGTGCACCTAAGGCGTCAGCCAACAATCCTATCAGCAGCTCGTTTGCTTTACCTTCCACGGGTGGAACGGCGACCCGCACGCGCAGCACGTCATCAACCCAGCCTACAATGGCGGATTGGCGCGCTCCAGGTTGCACATGAACCGATAATTTAAACGACTCAGGCATTTGTGCTGTTTCTCATTTCTTGACCCTAGTATTCGGTCATACTACCATCGCGGCTGATGTTCCAAACGAAAGAGAATGCAGAATGAGTCTGATGTGACGAACGGCCTGCGTACAACGGTGGTGGTAGACAGCACAGCCTCCCTTTCCAGTGACCAGGTTGAGGGGTTGCCGCTTACTATAGTGCCGTTGCAGATTGCATTAAACGGACAAAGTTACCAGGACGGCATAGACCTGACGCCTGATGAATTTTATCGACGCATCGCGACCAGCGAATCTACGGCACAGACTTCCGCGCCATCGCCGTCATCGTTTCAAGCTGCTTTTGCTGAAGCCGCTGCCACGGGAACTGATGTCCTTTGCATCACTGTTTCTTCCCTTTTAAGCGCCACATACGACGCTGCGCGAGCAGCAATTGAGTTGGCCCAGACAACGTCTCCGCACCAACAGATACACCTACTGGATAGTGGAACCGCCGGTGGCGCTGAAGCCCTTGTAGCCCTGGCAGCTGCCAGAGCTGCACAAGAGGGCAAGTCGCTGGAAGAGGTGGAAGCTGTCGCTACATGGGTAGCAGGTCGCGTGTATTTTGTAGGTGTGCTAGAGACATTAAAGCACCTGCAACGGGGTGGGCGTGTGCCACGAGTCGCTTCCTGGGCAGCCTCGCTGTTGAACATCAAGCCCGTGCTAGCCATTTGGCCGGGCGAAGGCGAAGTGCGGATGCTTGAGCGCCCCCGCAACAAGCCGAAGGCCATTGAACGCGTCCTCAACGTCATCGAAAGAGAATCCCTAGGCAAACCCCTCCATGTGATTGTGATGCATGCCGCCGCCGCTGAAGAAGCAAGTGCATTGCTAGGCCTCATCCAGGAGCGATTTACTTGTGTTGAAACCTTGACGACCACGTTCACCCCTGTAATTGGAGCGCACACAGGGCCAGGGCTTCTGGGTGTAGCGTTTTACGCAAAAGAGTAAACGATTACACCTCAAGGGGAGTTCTCCTATTGGACACCTCTGGTATAATCTCCCGCAAGCGGGTGATGCCCAACTGGCGCCCAAGACCCGCGACGATTAGGAAGACGCTTGTCGGCAACGTCTGGAACTCCTCCCACCAACGGCGTGAGTTGCTCCAGAAATAGCTAGGCAGGCTCACAGAACATCCAAGTGTTGGTAAGGAGATACGCGTGAGCGACATTCGTGTAGTTGTCACAGGCATCGGTATTGTAAGCCCCATTGGTCTCACTGCTGCATCAACATGGGATGCGTTGGTCAATGGCCGGTCAGGAGTTTCCCTCATCACCGCCTTTGACCCCACTGACTTTGAAACACAAATTGCTGCAGAAGTCGGCGATTTTGACCCTGAGAAATATATGGACAGGAAAGAAGCTCGGAGGGCAGATCGCTTTTCTCAGCTTGCTCTTGCCGCGGCAATTGAAGCCATTGCGCAGGCGGGGTTGGAACAGGATGAGCCTCTAGGAAACAGAACGTCCTCCCTCATCGCCAGCGGAGTTGGAGGCATCATCACCCTGTCAGGGCAATTTGGCGTGCTGCATGAGAAGGGCCCCAAACGCATCAGCCCCTTCCTTATACCGGCCATGCTCATAGACATGGCTGCAGCTAACGTCTCTATGAAATTCGGCGCAAGAGGCCCCAGCTTTGCAACGGTCTCTGCCTGCGCTAGCGGAGCGGATGCCATTGGTAGCGGATATGAACTCATCAAGCGAGGCGAGATTGATATCGCCATCTGCGGCGGTACCGAGGCCCCTATCTGCCCCATCGCCGTTGCAGGGTTTAACTCAGTTGGCGCGCTGTCCAAGAACAACGATAACCCCCAGGCCGCTTCCAGGCCTTTCGATGCCAAGCGAGACGGCTTCATTATTGGAGAGGGTGCATCAGTGCTGGTCATTGAAGAACTGGGGCATGCGTTAGCACGTGGTGCAACACCCTTGGTGGAGTTAGTTGGGTATGGCGCCACTTCAGATGCATCACACATCACGCAGCCAGCACCCTTTGGTGAAGGCGGCGCGCGAGCAATGAGCCAGGCAATTGCAAACGCCAATCTCAAACCTACAGACGTTAATTACATCAACGCTCACGGGACATCAACGGCTATGAACGATAAGGCTGAGACGGACGCTATTAAAGGGGTCTTTGGGAATGACGCTAACAAGGTGGCTATCAGTTCAACCAAGTCCATGACCGGCCACCTACTGGGAGCAGCCGGGGCTATAGAATCCGCCATTTGCACCTTGTCCATCATGAACGGCTGTATTCCTCCAACAATAAACCTTGAGAACCCTGACCCTGAATGCAACTTGGACTACACGCCCAACAAAGCCAAGTACACTCAGGTGAGCGTTGCCATGACCAACTCACTTGGGTTTGGCGGCCACAACGCTTCTCTGGTGTTCCAGCGATACGATGCGTAATGCAGGGCTCATAACTCTATGACGCTTGAGAAGGGCATTCCTCGTCCACGCTGGACGGTGGCTCCGCCGGTTCCTGACGATGTGGTCACTGTATTAGGTATGCCTCGATTGTGGGCGCAGGTGTTATACAACAGGAGTATCCAGGACGCTGACACCGCCTCTAACATGCTGGATGCCTCCCACACAGCTCTTCATGACCCTTTCCTTTTCGACGACATGGATCTTGCGGTCCGCCGCATCACCCAGGCGATACACCACGGCGAGACTATCGCGGTGTTCGGCGACTTCGATACGGATGGCGTTACAGCCACGGTGATGCTCTACGAAGCGTTGGGCGAATTAGGTGGCACGGCCATTGCCCACATCCCTCACCGCGTCAGAGACGGTCATGGCCTAAACATCGACGCCGTTCATGACATGCGAAGTCAGGGCGCGACGCTAATCATCACCGTTGATTGTGGGATTACCTCCGTGGCGGAGGTTAAAGCAGCTAAAGAGTTAGGCATGGAAGTCATCCTGACAGACCACCATGCACCGTTGACCAGCCTCCCTGACGCATATGCGGTTGTGACACCAAGAAGAGCGGTAGACGCGTACCCGTTCCCATTTCTGACGGGAGCAGGGATTGCCTTCAAACTGGTGCAAGCCTTGAACCAGGTACAGGAACAAACAGTGTCTGAAGGCGCATTAGAACTCGCGGCCCTAGGCACGGTGGCGGACATGGCACCTCTTCTAGGTGAGAACCGTGCCCTGGCAACCCTTGGCTTAGCAGGTTTGAAACGAACCAAACGTCCGGGACTCCTGGCGTTGTTGGAAGCCGCCCATACAACAAGCGCCGAACTCGACCATGAATCCATCCCCTTCGTCATTGCGCCACGCCTCAACGCAGCAGGACGCATGGACACCGCAGACCTGAGCTTTGACCTACTAACCGCGCCCAATATGGACACAGCTAGAGAACTAGCGGCCCAGATTGAAGAGTTGAACCAACAACGGAGAGAGCTTACCGGGATGCTGGTAGAGCAAGGGGTTGATGGTGCATCCCTACAAGTTGAGAATGAATCGCTCATCTTTCTGGCCAGCGAGGAATTTGAGCCTGGTGTCAGTGGCCTTGTGGCAGGGAGATTGGCAGAGCGATTCTACCGACCCGCCATCGTAGTTTCAGTAGATGGTGATATTGCCCGAGCCAGTGGTCGCAGCATCCCTGAGTTCAACCTGGGGGAAGCGCTCGCTCAGTGCGAGGAGCTATTCCATCGCTTTGGTGGGCACCCTGCGGCAGCGGGGTTTGTGGCAGACACAGCAAACCTTGATGCCATCAAAGAACGATTGCAACGGCTAGCGAGGGAGCAACTGCAAGGTATCGCCTTGGAGCCTAGGCTGCTCATTGATGCGGAGGTTGCCTTCAAGGACGTGCTGGGAGAGACGTACAAGTTCCTGCGTTCGCTAGCGCCCTTTGGTCAGGAGCACGCTCCACCTGCGTTCCTGGCGCGAAACGTAGAGGTGACAGCACTCCGACAGATGGGTACAGAAGGCCAACATATGCGGCTGACCCTGCGCCAAAGCGGTGCCAAGTGGGACGCAGTGGCCTTCAGCCAGCGTTGGCCCGAGGGCCTCAACATGCCTGACGGTTCTAGCTATCCGACTATAGACCTGGTGTACATCCCTGAAATCAACAATTTCAACGGTCGTAGCACAATGCAATTCAGGGTACTGGATTTGAAGGCTTCTGAGCGTTAATCGTCCTCAAGCGTTGATGTGTCACCCAAGGGCAGTCCAAGCTCCTCCGCCTTCAACAGCCTCCGCATAATCTTACCGCTGCGGGTCTTCGGCAGCGACGCCCTGAACTCTATGCTCCGTGGTGCAATCGCTTGCAGTCGCTGTCGTGCGTGACCAAGAATTTCGCGTCGGAGTTCTTCTGTTGGCTCGAAACCGTCTTTCAACGACACGAACCCCTTCACGACTTCCATTGCCAGCGCATCGGGAATACCAATAACGGCTGCTTCTGCCACTGCGGGATGCTCAATAAGGACGCTCTCCACTTCAAAGGGGCCTACCAAATGACCGGCGGTGTTGATGACATCGTCTGCACGGCCCACAAACCAGATATAGCCATCTTCATCGATTTTGGCCTGATCTCCGGAGATGTACCAGCCTTTGTGAAACTTGGAATTGTAAAGTTCCAGATTGTTCCAGTACGTATGGAACATGGAAGGCCAGCCTGGGCGAATCGCAAGGTACCCCTCTTCCCCTGCTGGGAGGGGGTTGTACTCACCGTCCAGAATTCCCATATCAACTCCGGGAATAGGGCGTCCCATCGAGCCCGGACGTACAGGCATGGCCGGGTAATTGGCCACCATAATTGCGCCGGTCTCCGTCTGCCAGTAGTTGTCATGGATAGCCTGGTCAAAAACCTTGGTGCCCCAAACAACGGCCTCAGGATTCAAGGGTTCGCCAACGCTGTTGATATGCCTAAGGGAAGACAGATCGAAGCGCGCTGGGACATCATCACCGGCCTTCATCAGCATACGAATGGCTGTAGGAGCCGTGTACCACACAGTGACGCTGTATTTCTGGATGAGCTCATACCAGGCTCGAGCACTGAACCCGCCTTCATAGATGAGCTGCGTCACACCGTTGGACCAGGGGGCAAACATGCCGTATGAAGTGCCTGTCACCCAGCCGGGGTCTGCTGTGCACCAGTAGAGGTCGTCGGGGTGCAGGTCAAGGACCCACTTGCCCGTGGCATACTGCTGCACCACTGCCACGTGGCGATGAACGGCGCCCTTTGGCTTCCCTGTAGTGCCGGAGGTGTAATGGATTACTGAGTAGTCATACATGCTGGTGTTGGCGATATCGAACTCAGCAGATGCGTCTGTTATAAGGGTTTCGTAGCTGAGATCGCCATCTGCGAGAGGTTCTGCGCTCCTGCCGTTTTTATTTACGATGATGGTGTGCTTGAGGTCAGGGAGATTGGGAATCATATCCGCGACTCGGCGTTTCAGGTCAGGCTGGGCCACCAGCACGGTTGCGCCACTATCAAGCATGCGATCCCGGACAGGGTCAGGGCCAAAGGCAGAGAAGAGCGGCCCGACTACTGCGCCCAGCTTCAGCGCGCCAAAGATGGCAAAATAGAGTTCCGGTAGCCGCTCCATGAACACGAAGATACGCTCGCCCTTTTTCACTCCAAGGCCCTGGAGCACGTTAGCGAACTTGTTGGTCTGTTCCTTCATATCACTGAAGGTGTAGCGTTCTTCTTCGCCGTTCTTCCCTACCCAGATGAGGGCGGTTTTGTCACCGCGACCAGCATTAACATGCCGGTCTATGCACTCATGGGCCTGGTTGAGATAACCGCCAGGTAGCCAATCAAGCTCCTTGTACATGTCTGTCCACTGGAAGCCCACACGGGCCGCATCCAGGTCCGGCAGGTTGGGTTTCACCCTCATTTTATCTGCCGGTTCTTTGTCTATTGTTGGGTACTCCATGACGCCTCCTTGTTCGGTACACGCTTCGGGTTTTTGTCGCCTCGCCCGTGAGCACCCGCCAAATTTACTGCTATGGACTGGGAGCGTCAAGCACCAAGGGCTCGATTTTGACCCCATATGATCTGACAGAAACGGTTAATGCTGGGTGCCGACAACATGATAGATTGGTCGTTTTCTGCTACGCTTGGGCAATATCGAATAAGGAGTTACGTATGAAGAAAGCAACCTGCAAAGAAATGCGCGGCGCGTGCGATATGGAGTTTTCCAGTGAGACTCCTGAAGAGATGGGCGGGAAATGCAGAGGTCATGTCATGGAAAGGGTTCAGGCAGGCGATGCAGATCACAAGGCCGCCCTTGATGTAATGATGGCGCAGAGCAAAGAGGATCAGGAAAAATGGTACAACGAGTTCAGAGCCAATTTTGAGTCGTTGCAAGACGCGTAGCATTTTTTCTACGTCCGAGTCAATTGTTAGAGACTGTGGTTAGCTAAACAAAACAGGGACGCTCAATTGAGCGTCCCTGTTTTCTATGTGCCTTAAAAGGTGTTTGGCGAGTTAGGCTTTCGGCTGAATGAGTACACGGACGGTGCCATCGCCCTCGTCACGCTGGTTGACCAACACGTGGCCACCCTTCTCGGTCCAGAGAATGACATCAAAGATGTTCAACGCATCGCCCAGAATCGTCTCTACCATTGAAGAATGATCTGCCTTCGTCTGCTTCTCCAGTGCTGCGATAACACCGGCGCAACTCTTGCCCCTACCATCAATGACTACCCAGCCGCCTCCCGCCGTTACGACAGGTGCATCGCCGTTAGTACCAGCTGCGTTTGGACGGACACTTATCTCGCCGCTCTTCCGCAAGTCTACCTGCTTCTTGAACTCGGCTACTGCTTCCCATGCGACAGCACGGTCACGGTCTCCGGTGCTACATACTGCGCCGCGCACACCAACGATGTCCGGGTTGATACGGGCCAGTTCATCCAAATCATCAAGCTTTAAGTGGCCGGAAAGGGCAGTGCTCAAACCACGCTTCTTGCCTTCCAAGACCATATCGTGCAACTCTGCCTCGGTGAGGAAGTCAAAGAGGTTTCGTCCGTCTTTAATCAACGTATCAATGAGGAAGCCGTCACACTCGCCATCCGTTGCCAGTTGAACCATCAGCTTGGGGTCAAGTCCACCCTCGTACAACAGGTTATCGGCAAAGAGAGAGCCAACAAGCTTCGTGTTGTAGCCGTCCATCGCTCGCCGTGATTCCTTCAGAATCTCAACTGCCGTGTCGTACTCGGTCTGCATGAAGCCAATTTTGACGGAAGTGGCGTCCATTACTGCCGCTGCATATGCAGCCATCGCCACAGTACCGGCCTGATTAGGCACTACGCCCAGTGTGATGCTGACGTGGTTCTCCGGCTGAATCTGCGCGCGAACCTGCCGAACCGTGGTGGGATGCCCAGAGCCGACAAGGGCTTCCTGAAGGTTCTTGACGTCTACAACGTCTGCGCCGCCGCGTTCTGCCTCAAGGGCCTCTTCAACGTTCTGCACGCTGACCATGAGCAGCATCCCGGTGGCAAACGCGTTGTTGCCGGTCAGCCAGGTTGCCCGGGGCTTATAGGGTGTCTTGGTAACTAGTGTTTTAGGTTTCAATGGAGTCAACTCCTCTTTAAGTTGGGCCTTCTCTGCGGCTGAGAACTGTGGCAACGGTTGTCGGGTGGGGCCACCAGCCATGCCCATCAACTCGCCCCAATATTTAATCATGGCAACAGGCAATGCGCCGCCGTTCTTGTCGGCCGTCCGGATCCACCACGTTTCCGATAGCTCGTTGAGACGCCTCAGGTGAGCCTCATAGAAATCGTCATCATAGACTCCGGCGCTGGCACGTTCAATGAACTGGACGTAGTAGTTCGCCTCAGGAGTGTCGAATCGCCAATCGGATGTGTTGGCAAACATCACCTGCTGCTGAAACCCAAGGTCCTGGGCAAAGGGATATATCCACTCATTCGGGGTGCTAATCACGTAGTCTTTGCCGAGGGACAAGTGCGTCTCGATGGAAAGCTGTTGGTTGAAGCTGGCTTCTTTGACACCGACGACCTGAGGTAACTCGCAGATTTGCTTTAGCCCCTGGGGGCTCATGACGATGCCAAACTGTGGCGAGTTGTAGAACATGATGCCGAGTTTTGTGTTTTCGCTCAGTGTTTTGACGTATTCAATGACTTGACCTTCGGTTTTGGCTTCCATGTATGGTGCCGCGACAACCAGCAGGTCAAATCCGACTGATTCTGCATGCTTGGCCAAATCCACGGTCTCCCGGCTAGACGTGTGGGTGACATGGGCTGCAACGGGCCACTTCCCACCGGCTTCTTCAGCAACGATGTCCATCACACGAACGCGTTCATCGTGGGTCAGACTCCAGAATTCACCCATGCCCCAGGTGCAACCAGCGCCACGGGTTCCAAGCTTCTTGACGTGTCTAATGTTGTTCCGAAGCCCCTGCTCGTCAAGATCACCATTCTGCTCAAAGGGCGTGATGAGAGTGCTCCACTGACCTTTCAGCGTCTCCCAAGCCCAATCCTGGGCCTCACTTGCCTTGTAATGAGCCATTCCGGGTCCTCCGTTTACGCGTGCATCTTGTCTGATGGGTTGGTTAGGGGTGAGAGAACAAGTTCTCACGTCTGAGTCTAGTGAACAGCTATGCGGCTGTCAATTGAGCATCTTGCATATTTAACCCCTAAAGACACCTCTACAAAGGAGGTGAAGTGTGGCTAAGTACTTTGCCTCCGACCAGTTATGGGAAGAATCGCCGGAAGGCTGGCAGCATCTCGTCACGAATCTCCTCGGGAGCATTTCCGAGGAAGCCAATGGGCCAGCCGTATCCCACAACATTCCTAGGTAGTCCTACATGATACATCATGCTCGCTTGGAGTTTCTCATTCGGGTCAGAGATAGGTTCGATTCGTCGAACACGGCCTATTTCGTCACCATCTTCGACAACACGGCCGACCAAGGAAATAAGCTCAAAGCACTTGGTGATGTCGAAACCAGAAACCCCAACGCTAAGAAAACCGGGGATGGCATGATGCTTAGCCCAGTTGTCTATGGCCTGAACCACCCTGAGCCTAGGAGGTTTGCCTGGTCTGCTGTATGGCTGAAACGAGCGGATAACCTCAACGGCATCAGGCCCAATCCGTTTGAGCATTCGATTTGTGGCCCCAGATTCCCAGCCTTCTGCATACAAGCAGATGGAGAAGGCAGTCGATTTCTCGCTGTCGAGGAGCGGCTTTGGCCCTTTGAGGGCAAGTTCTCAAGCAAGCATGTCCAATGCAGCCCGCAGGTTATGGGCGTAGTCGGCAGCGAGAACCCCAAGTCGGAGAGGTGGTGGGCGAAAAATGTTAGCCCTCACGATGTACTCGCCATCTATGGGCTTGTCTGGGGTGGAGAATCCATAGGCTGGAGGAAACTCCATCATGAACATCCTCGATTCATGCTTCAGTGCGTCAATATGCTCCACCGCCCTCTCAAGCCGGGCTTCAACCCCATTCAGCTCATTCTTGTGTGGAATGCTATCGAGCTGCTGCCTGCATCGCAATCAAGAAGAAATAACAGTGCACAGCAACCTTATGCAGACCGCTCGCATACCGCGCACCCGAATATGCTTAAAGCGAACGCTATCTCGAAACCCTCAGCAGAGCCGCTCCGCGGTTTTGACCCCATTCCCTTGTTCCTATAAAGTGCTATCCACATATATACATGAGGGGTGAACATATGGACAAAGAATTCAAGCAATACCCTGACATCGCCCCGGTCATGGGCAACTACTCACGCGCCACAAAGGTAGGCAACATGTTCTTCATGGCAGGGTGTACTGCCGGTGATAGCTCGGCGTCTCTGCCGGATCAGGTGCGAGTCACGTTAGGACGAATCAAAGGTGTGTTAGAGAGCGAAGGCCAGTCCATGGCCGATATCGTCAAGCTGACAACATTCGTGACGGACGTGAACGAGTGGGCTGAGCACGGTGACGCCATCAACGCGATATTGCAGGAGTTGTTCCAAGGCCAGTATCCACCCAATACCATGATTGGTTGCGCGGCCCTTGCTCTGTCATCCATGAAGGTGGAGATAGAGGCGATTGCTATGTTCTAGGAAACTGATTATCACGCAAAAGAAAAGAGCCCCCGCCAGAACGGCGGGGGCTCTTTTTGATTAACGAATCAGGGTTAGGCCTTGGTCGCTTCCCACTTCGTTGGGCCGACCATCCGTGCCTTCACCGCTTCAACTGCGTCTTGTGCTGACATGTCGCCAGGCACTGTCACTCGTGCAGTGTGGACGCGATAGGAGTCCGGGTTGCTTGGGCCAGAGGGTTCCTGACCTTCCATGAGCGCCCGGGCAGCATCCAACAACCGCCGCCGCACCTTGATGATGGACTCGTCAGAACTCACCAGCTTCTCAAGGTTCCGCTTGGCCCTAGGCCCCCACTGGTCTTCTACCAATGCTAGGTCTTGGATTGGGAATGCCTTGATACCGGAATAGGAATAATTCTTCTGAGCCACCCTGTCTATGAGGTACTCATTATCCTTGTTCTCAACAGCCAAGAAGCTCCCAGGAATCTGGTCTGGGAACGTGTAACCGCCGTACTTGTCCTCTGCTAACTGCTGATCAGTGAAGGGGTTGTAGCTCCAACGCAGCCGGTACATGTAGCAGCTCTCATCGTCAATGGGGATACGCATGTTGCTGGAGAACACGTCTGGGCCAGCAATGCCAGCGGAGCTGTATGAAGGCATGTAGAAGTGGCCTACGTTGGCCTGCTGCTGCCCGTCAGAAGTTTTGGAGACAGCAACGTTCATCACGCCGTAGTCCGTGTCGATGTAATCGGCAAAGGTTCGGTTCAGGAAGCTATTGAACACGCCTGCACCAAACCGTCGTCCTGGGTTGCCTTCGTTGTTATCCAGTGTGCTGTGCAGGAAGAACGCATGGCTGGGGTCATAATCGCCCTCAACCGCCTGGAAGTAGTTGCACCGTAGGAGGTACTTCCGAATATAACGGCTATCCTGGCCTACATCAAGCCACTCAAAGGCGGGTTTCGGGGGTTCTTTGTCCGCTGGCCCCATGTATACCCAGATGATTCCGCCCTTGTCCCATGCGGGATATGCCGTGGTTTTCACTTTATCTTTGTAGGTCTCCCCTTCGGGGCTGTTGGGCAGGTCTACGCATTCGCCACTGATATCAAACTTCCAACCGTGGTAGACACAACGCAGCCCGCTTTCTTCGTTCCTACCAAAGAACAGCGGTGCACCACGATGGGGGCAATACGCATCAAGCAGGCCAGGGTTTCCATTAGTATCGCGAAAGGCGACCAGGTTCTCGCTGAGAAGTTGAACCCGAACAGGAGGGCAATCTGCCCCTGGAATCTGTTCCGACAAAAGCGCCGGTATCCAGAGCCGACGGAACAGGTCACCCATGGGGGTGCCTGGACCAGTTTGGGTCAACATATCGTTTTCTTCTATGGTAAGCATGGGAAATCCTCCCCTATATTATTTTTCTGTGTCAGCAATCTGCAATTGCCTCTAACTCTTGCCACTACAGTACAATTGGCAAAATAGTATTGCGACGGGGTATGGCTGTCAACACTTTTGGACATAACAGTACTAATGCGAGGAGAGAAATGACCGAAGAAATTTCAGACATTATCACTATGGCAGACATGGCGAAGGTCTTTGATGTGACGGATACCTTTGGTATTGACCGGGAAAGCATCAGCGTGGAATTGAGTAAAGAAGACCCTGGCCTTGTGGAGACTGATGACGGCGGCACCCTTGAGATCACTCTGCCACTGAGCACGCCTCTGGACATTTGGGCATCAACTTTGAAGGAAGAGTTGCAACGGTTGGGGTATACAAAAGAGTAGGCGCACCCATGGTTCGTAGCCCCCTGCATCCAGTAGGGTTCCAGCGGGTAACGATTGCGTGTAAGCTACTGTTGCTCCAAATCACATCGAATTTTTACCGATTCTTTCACCCCAGAAGGGGTTACAACTGCCTTAGGAGGGCTCCCGTATATGCCTAAATCAAACGCCGTACTACTCCCACAGAACGTTCAGCCAACCAGCTACGCCATTCATTTAACACCAGACCTGGTGGCTTTTACCTTTGCGGGTGAGGAATCGGTGGCAATTGAAGTCCTGGAAAGCACCAATCAAATCGTCCTGAATGCTGCCGAGTTGCAGGTCAGCGAGGCCAGCTTCACCGGCTCCAATGGCGTGAGTACTGCCGCCAGCAACATCGCGATGGATGCAGATGAAGAGACCATGACGCTCACCTTCCCAAGCGCCATATCGGAGGGAAAGGGAACGTTGCGCTTGGTCTTTACTGGGGAGTTGAACGACAGGCTGACGGGTTTTTACCGAAGCCAGTACACAGACTCAGACGGTCAGTCTCACACAATGGCCACCACGCAGTTTGAGCCGTCCTCGGCGCGTCGCTCGTTCCCCTGCTGGGACGAACCTGCGCTGAAAGCCACGTTCCAACTGACGCTGAACGTGCCAGCCGCGATGGACGCAGTCTCCAACATGCCGGTGTCTGAGGAA
>Ga0114999_10004018_pt1 | contig 18041 bp, 18 predicted proteins | sample ArcticOcean_MG_C_3_FD_89820 | JGI IMG/M metagenome (GOLD analysis project Ga0114999, IMG submission 89820) | Marine microbial communities from western Arctic Ocean - ArcticOcean_MG_CB8_126 | ecosystem: Environmental > Aquatic > Marine > Oceanic | place: Arctic Ocean: Canada Basin | collected...
AGCGGTCAGCCAGACACCGTGTTCTCTGGTGCCCAATTTAAAAAGTGGCACCGGTAACGAATTTGGCCCAGGGTGTTAGGGGTAAGACCTCTGACCTCCTTCCCCGAGGACCCTGGGCCAAATCACACCCCCGGTCTACGTTCTCTCTCATTAGCAATGATCTCCGATCAACTTTTCCAGATTTTCCTGGATAATTCATCTCTAGGCTACCCTTCTCTTACACACGATTCTAATGTCTGTTTTTAAACAGTATCTAAACTTTTATAGTTATTTTCTGTAATTACTTTGTCGTTTTCCAGACAATATATAACTTAACCTGCTGTTTTTATTCATTAAATATATATTGGCCTGTTAATTGCATTTGTCTAGATAGAAACCAATAAATCACGATACCGTTAGCAGATTAATTATGAATAGCATTACAGATGACTATCCGTTTGTGTTTGTAGATCCAGAAAGTGTGGCTCTTTTTGAATTAGCGTCAAAAGTTGCCAAGTCGGATATACCGGTAATGATTACTGGTCCATCAGGGGTGGGTAAAGAGGTACTTGCGCGCGTGCTACACGAATCCTCGGCGCGCTCGAATTTTCCCTTTGTACCGTTAAATTGCGCAGCAATTCCTGAAAATCTAGTTGAGGACACATTATTCGGTCATGAAAAGGGCGCGTTTACCGGGGCCAACACGATAAATAAAGGATTCTTTGAAGAAGCTGAAGGCGGTACCTTATTTCTAGATGAGATAGGTGAAATGCCTAAGAACCTTCAATCGAAACTACTCAGGGTGCTGCAGGAAAAACAAATTTATAGGGTTGGGGCTACAAAAGCGATCGACGTGAATGTAAGAATCGTTTCGGCAACGAACATAAATATTAAAAGCGCGATTAGCAGCAAGGAATTTCGTGAAGATCTTTATTTTAGACTTGGAGGATTTGTTTTAAGTATAAAAAAACTACGTGAAAGGCCGGAAGACATAGAGCCATTGGCTAGAATATTTATGCAAAAACATACAAATGAGATTCGCCCAAAAATATGTCGTAACGCTGTAACTAAATTAATGAATCATACCTGGCCAGGCAATGTTAGAGAATTAGAGAACGTGATATTAAGAGCAATAATATTGTCAGAAAATGAAAATATATTAGCAAAAGACATTGCTTTCGATGAATTTCCTGATAGTGAAATAGAAACGATGTTTTCAAGTTCTAGTGAACCCGAGCCTGTAATAGAAAAGAATAATGTATTTTCTTTCACCGACCTTAATAAATTATCGGAATGGAAATCTAATTCAGAATTAAATGAAATACTCAAAGCGCTAAAAATGCATTCCACACGTGACAACGCAGCACAAGAACTTGGGATAAGCTCACGAACTTTACGACAGAAGCTTAATGATTTCAGGAAGGCAGGTCTTTCTGTCCCAAGCCCTTACGCGCGAACATAATTTAGAGAGAATAAAATGGAAATTAATCCAAGTGCTCAGTCTTTGCTTTCTCAAATAAGAGAATATCAAAATAAAATAGAATCCGCTAAAATTGGATCTGAAATTCCACAGATTCTTAACAACACAGCACCTATCATTAATGATGGCGCAGATGGACAAACTTTTTCAAGTCAGTTAAGTAAGGCAGTTACTGCAGCTATAACGGAAGTAAATACGCTGCAAAATATTTCTTCTAACTCGCAGAATGAATTTCAGATGGGCGGCGATATACCGCTTACGGAAGTAGTAATGAATATGCAAAAAGCGTCGCTGGCATTCGAAGCTACAGTACAAATTAGAAATAAAGTACTTACCGCATACCAAGAAATTATAAATATGCCGATCTAGCACGATAAGCGACGTAAAATCATTAAAAGGTAATTAATTATGGCTGACACTATGGCCTTAGAGAGCCCTCAAGGGGTTTTTCAAGCAAATGAAGAGACGGCTGACGAGCTACTTGTTAAAAGCAAGGAAGTGGTCAGTGGGGATGTTAGCGACGCACATAATCAGTCGACGTCTTTGATAAAGTCGTCTCGCGTAACCGAATTTCTCGCTCAGCCTATTGTCAAGCGAACAATACCGGCCCTAATTGGGTTGTTTTGCGTACTATTATTTTTATCTGTATATTTAGCAGTCACTGCTGTTGGGTCAAGACCGTTGTACTCTAATATGTCTGAAGCGGACCGCAGCGAGGCCTTTGCCCAATTACAAGCTGCCAATATACCAGTATATATTGATCAAAATCTTGGAACATTAATGGTTCCTGATAATGAATATTATCAAGCAAGAATGCTATTAGCGGCTAACGGTTTGCCCAGCGATGGCAGCACGCAAGCACTTGAGTCATTGAGTGCTGCGTCTTCCATGACGACCAGTCAGTTTATGGAGCAAGCCCAATATACAGCTGCAATCGAAGGTGAGATAGCTAAAAGTATTGTGCGAATCTCGACAATTGAGTCGGCGCGTGTTCATTTAGCAGCGCCTCGTCAAAGTTCTTACATTCGTAATCGCCAGCCGGCTAAAGCATCGGTTGTGCTAGAGACTTACCCTGGAAGGATAGTGAGCCCTTCTCAGGTCCAAGCAATAGTGAATCTTGTTGCTTCTAGTGTTCCATATTTATCTATCGACGATGTTTCGGTCGTAGATCAAATGGGGACATTGCTATCAGATATGGATGAGTCGGGTTTACTTGAGGCTACTGAGCAGGCAGCGTTTAAGCGTAATTTGGAAGAGGAATATCAAGATAAAATAATGCGCTTGTTATCGCCTATTGTCGGTATGGATAATGTTAGATCTGACGTTGATATTACAGTTGATTTTTCTGAATTTGAATCGACAGCAGAGATTTTTGATAGAAACGGTACAGGATCAAGTACTCGGTCAGAGATGCTTGCAATTGGCACTGAATCTTCACCCGTCCCAGCTGCCGGCATCCCGGGAGAAACCACTAATGTTGCGCCACAAGACACAGTGCTAGTCGACGCCAATGCGGTAGGAAATGCCATTGATCCGTCAAGCATAAGAAGTAGTCAAACAACTAGAAATTATGAGGTTGATCGTGAAATTCAATATCAGAAGAGTTCATCGGGAGATATAACAAAACTAAGTGTCGCCGTTGTCCTAAACAGGAATGCCATATCTGAGCTTACTCTCGGGAATGATGACGCTACAGATGTATATGACGTGGCCGGGATACAAAGCCTTGTGGCTCGAGCCGTTGGCATCGATGAGTCTCGGGGGGATTCCATTATGGTTTTGGTATCTCAATTTAGAGAAGATGGTAGCAATCTGAATGCGATTTGGTACGAAAATGAATCTATAATAAATTACGTGACAATGGGCTTTGCATTATTGGGCTTTATCCTGTTCGCACTTCTAGTAGTTAAACCATTAATAAACGGTATTTATGGAGAACCTACAAAGCCAGAGATTAAGAAACTAATTGCAAAAAGTGAAAGTGAAAGTGAAAAAGATACCCTTTCAGAAGGACAAATCGAAGATCTTTTTTATAAAGATCCGTCCTCGCTAACCGATGCACAATTGGAGCGTGTGGAAGCTGATATGAAAGTTAGAGCTGAACTAACTGGTGAATCTATCGAAGAAATAAAAGCAAGACTGAAACCTAAGAAATCTAATGTTTCAGAGGATATGTTTGATACTGCAAATACTTATGATGATAAGGTTGCTATCGTGAGAATGCTGGTAGACGAAGATTCGTCACGGGTTGCTAGTCTTCTTAAAAAGATGCTTGATTCGAAGCGTAACTAAAGGGAAAAGGATTCCAAAATGGCTGATAATGAACAAGGCGCCGGGGCAAACCAGGAAGAGGGAACACAAGATGCAGTCGATATTTTGTTGCCGGCTGAACGAGCAGCAGTAATTCTGCTACTTCTAGGTGAAGAACAGGCGGCTGAAGTTATAACTTATATGTCTCCAAGGGAGGTTCAATCACTGGGTGCACATATGGTCGCAGTTGCTGATCTTTCTCAAGAAGGAGTTAATATTGTTTTGGATGATTTCGTTTCGACAATTAAGCAGCAAACAAATATCGGATTGGGGAATAAAGATTATGTAACCAATGTTTTCACTAAAGCGCTAGGCGATGATAAGGCCGCCTCGGTTCTCGGACGCATCATGCCCGGCTCTTCCAGTAAAGGATTAGATATTTTGCAATGGATGGATGCTAGATCTATCGGAGAGATGGTCGAAGATGAGCATCCCCAGATAATTGCAATTATATTATCAGTCTTGGAATACGATATCGCTGCAGATGTATTAAATTTTATTCCTGAGGAAGTGAGAGCTGAGGTAGTGCATCGGGTTGCTGCTCTAGAAACCGTCCATCCTCATGCAATGGAAAAGCTTGAAGCTGTTATGCAAGAACAATTTAGTTCCAACTCATCGGTATCAGCTTCAACCCTTGGTGGTATTAAAACTGCCGCGAAAATAATGAACTTCACAAAAACCGATATGGAGGGAGCTATTCTTGGAGGCATCACTGACATAGATGGAGAGTTGGCTAATAAAATACAAGACAATATGTTTACATTTGAAAATTTTGATGGCTTAGATAATCGAAGTGTACAAACACTTATGAGAAGCATTGACAATGATTTATTAATGACCGCCGTAAAAGGCGCTACTGAAACAGTTAAAGAAAAATTCTTAAGTAATATGTCTCAACGAGCTCGGCTTATGTTTTTAGATGATATGGAAGATAAAGGGCCAATCAGAATAACTGATGTTGAGGAAGCCCAAAAATCTATTCTGCGTATTGCGCGAGGATTATCAGATGCGGGAGACATCGTTCTAGCAGGAAGAGGAGATGATTTTGTCTAACGCACCTGAATTTATTCCCTGGGTTATTCATACCAATAATGAGCAGAGTTTTACTGAAAAGAAATTCTTCGAAAAAGATGACCTAGAGAAAGTAATAAAAAAAGAAAATAATCCTGATGTAGAGCTAAATAATTTGGCTGATAAAGCCTATGAAGAGCCGCCTGAGAGAGACAATGAAAGTGAAGTTGTTACCTCCAATGAAGTTCAGTTGATTGAAGATGAAAAAATTATTGATCCAGATTTGGTTCCTACATATACACCTGTAGAATATAAAAAATATGGAGAAGATGAATATTTGCGAGGGTACAATTCCTGCAAAGAAAATGAAAGTTTAGAATTTAGTGATCGACTTGAGCAGTTAAATAATTTAATAGATACTCTGAAAAATGAATACGTGGATATAAGCGAGTTTTATGATCCGATACGCGAACTAGTCGTCAGTGCTATAGAGTCAATAATGCAAATCGAATTATCAGAAAGCAAAAACTCTATTTCGAGCATTGTCTCGACTATTCTTGAGGAAATCGCGCTTGAGGCGGATGGTTCAATTCGAATATATTTAAATCCGAGTGATGCGACACTTCTTAAGAATCAAAAATCCCCTAACGAATCTCCAATTAAAATATTGTCAGACCCGAGGCTAACTAAGGGTAGTGCTCGAGCTGTTATGGGAGATTCTATTATTGAAAATATGAAAGAGAATAGAGTAAACCATATTGTTAACCAAATACTGGGAGAGAAAAAGAAAAAAACAGCGAGATCTTTACGTAAAAAATCAACTAGTTCTAACAGTATGAAACCTGTTAAAACAAAGAAATGATTGGGTTAGAAGATGAGAGCAGCAGATACATTCTTAAATCAAGTCAATAACCTTTCCGGGAATTTTATACCTACTAATTCGGAGCGCTCAGGTAGAGTTACCCGAGTTGTCGGTATGACTATTGAGGCATCAGGAATTTCTGCAGAGATAGGCGCGCAGTGTACCATTGAAATCGACGGAAAGAGTCGTGAGATTGAAGCAGAAGTAATTGGATTCGATGAACAGAAAATAGTTTTGATGCCAATACATTTTCTGGATGGAATTAAGGCTGGTAGTGTCGTAAGACTTGCTCAATCAGAATCAACTTGCAGTGTTGGTGAAGCTATGTTGGGCCGAGTGATCGATGGCTCAGGTGAGCCAATAGACGGGAAAGGTGTGATTAATTACGAGCTTCAAATGCCGTTAGAAAGTCATACTATAAATCCTATGGCCAGGGGTGCGATTACAGAGGTTTTAGATACTGGAGTGAAATCGATAAATGGATGCCTTACGTTCGGCAAGGGTCAAAGGATGGGCCTGATAGCAGGGTCTGGAGTAGGTAAAAGTGTGCTCTTGGGCATGCTCACTCGTAATACTGAGGCGGATGTGGTGGTTATTGGTCTTATAGGAGAGAGGGGGAGGGAAGTTCAAGAGTTTGTTAAAAAAACCCTTGGTGAGCAAGGATTAAAAAAAGCAGTAGTAGTAGCCGCACCGGTGGATGTCTCTCCAGTAATGCGAATAAAAGCCGCAAAATTAACACATTCTGTAGCTGAGTATTTTTGTAGTAAGGGGAAAAATGTACTTCTCCTTTTTGACAGCTTAACACGTGTAGCACATGCGCAACGAGAAATCGGTTTAGCGGTTGGAGAACCACCTACCACTAAAGGATATACGCCATCGGTGTTTAGTTTACTTCCCAAGCTTATTGAGCGGGCTGGAGTAGGCCTGGACGGAATTGGATCTATATCGGCTTTTTATACAGTTCTTGCCGAAGGTGATGATCGTAGTGACCCGATAGTTGATTTGTCTAGAGCGACATTAGATGGTCAGATAATGCTATCAAGATCTCTGGCTGATGCCGCCCATTATCCAGCAATTGACTTAGAGGGATCGATATCTAGAGTGGCGTCCTCATTGGTCGCAGCGGATCATTTCCGGTCAGCCCAAAAATTACGGAAATATTGGTCTCTTTACTTACAAAAACAAGACCTAATCCAGGTTGGGGCATATACACCAAATACGGATCCTGAGCTGGATGAAGCTATAAGGCTTAAACCTGCAATCGATAAGTTTCTTCGGCAGGATAGTTCCGATGTTATAGCTATGAGCGAATCAATCGATGAGCTTAATAAGGTCATCGTAACATGATGATTGAGAATAATGTCTGGAAGACCTTGGCAGATAAAGAGACAGCTAAACTCGTAGAATTGCACGAAAATAAAGAATCATTATATGCAGTGAAGAAACGATTAGAAGGTAGGATTGCTGATATCGATAGATATATTTTCGAATATACGTCTGGATTAAAAGAAGAGCCTGATATCGAATATGATGTTAAAAAAATTAATGGCAGAATGAATATGATAACTCAACTTATGAATGCTAGAAGTGATCTTGAGGTCTTTAACAGAGAATGTAATGAGTCTTTAGGTGTTGTCACTAGCAGAATTGTTGGGCATCAAGTAGAGCTTTTAAAATTTAATAAAGTTAGAGAAAGGCAACAAAAACAATACATTGTAAGCAAAAATAGAAGAGATGATAAAGAATTAGATGCCCTCGCTTTGCATAACTTTATTTCAGGAATGAAATAGATTTGTAGCTAGAAGTTAGTGTGAAATCTGAATCTTTTCGAGATATGGTACGATAATTGCTCATATTCTAGTATGCGACAGTAAAGTCGAATCCATTGAGAGCATATTTTGAGTATGAATACATTATCTAGATACGATATTGCAGATGTTGTTAGCCACATCTCAAGTAAAACAGAGGTCTCAGACACAGAAACCAAGGGAGGCGCCTCATTTGGGGCGTTATTGACCAAAGCTATTGATGGTGCTCCGGATTCAAAGGTGGAAGGGAAGGTGGAAGGGAAGGTGGAAGGGAAGGTGGAAGGGAAGGTGGCAGAAAGTGGCAAAAACCCGCCAGATTCCTTCTCCGCGCTGCAATCGACTGGCCAGAAAAATGGTGATGCAGTTGAAAGCTTGGAAAGTAAATTTCACTCTGATCTAGATCCAAGTATAGGACTTGCGTTATTTGATTCTTTTTCTCGAGGGCAAGAAATCTCTAATTCGCCTGAATTAGTCTCACAAAAAGAAATAATAGAGGCTGGAGTGAATCGCAAAGTTAATTCTGAAGAAAATACCAGGCTAGAACTCTCTGGTGAAAAAGAAATAAAGGCTGGAGTACATAACAAAGTTAATTCTGAAGAAAATACAGGGCTAGGAATCTCTGGTGAAGAAGAAATAGCCGATAGCGGAAAAACGGTTAGAGTGACTACTCTTAAGCATAAAAGGCCAGTTATACTTGGACCTGGGCATGTTGATGGTAAAATTCAATCTGCGTCTGGCGGGGAAACACGTATTGATCATTTCCCAAATTATTATCGGGGCGATGCTTACGGTGACAATGACGCTGGCAATATAGAAGCGAAAGCTGTAAATTTTCAACAAGCATATCAAGAAAATGAGAGTGACGCTCACTCAGTAATAGCTCCCGTGAAATTTAGGGGAAAAATTGAAAGCTTGGAGAAACTTAGCAATGACCTTGAGTTAAGCTCTAATAAAACTAAGGAATCCGCGGGGGATAAGAGTCTGTTAAATCATGCTAAAATATCAGGAACTGGCGAGTTAATTGATATTGAAAAGAAAGACACTGCCAAACCTGTAAAATATAACGAGGCCCAATCCGAAAAACATGAAGTTTTACAGAATGTAGAGCAGTTGTTTAAAAACAAACCTACCAGTACAAACCCATCTACAGTTATAAAAGGAGATAGATTAATTAGTGTATCGAGTGAAAAGCTTCAGAGGCAAGAACTTAAAGCCTCCGTACTTCAGGAGAAAGCGGTTCAGCCATATGCGTTTGATGAAATTTTGCCTCATGACGCTAAATATCTGAGAGCCAACTATAGTGGAACAAAAAATATAAATAGTGAAATTCAGGAAGAGCTATATAAGAGTACGCAATCATCGGATAATGAGAGTGAAGAAGAGGTAATTTCTCATATGATTAACAAAAACAAATACAGCATGCCAGAGAAAGGGAGTGCTGTTATTGTAAATCAGTCAGTGGGATCAAAAGATAAAAAATATGAATTTAAAGAATTGTCTAGAAAAAATATTGCAAAGACAGAAATAAAAGATACTGTTGAGATTTTGATAAATAATGACAAAATGATAACTGAAAAAGATTTATTAAGAACAACTCAAATAAGTCAGAAATCCGCCCTGAAAGATATTGATTCTAATATAAATAGCGTAAAAAATTCGAGTATAGAAGCGGCTCATCAAGAACCTTTGATTGGCCACCAGATTGATAAGCCGTCTTTACAGAATCGATCTGAAACATTATCAAAACCGGTTCTAGTATCTAATTTTAACTCAGAAATACAGAAAACAATTGTTGGTCAGCTAACTAATTCCGCAAAAGGAGTTACAAAATTCACAGTAGCATTGTTTCCAGAAAGTTTTGGGAAAGTTAGTATAGAAATTAGCTATTCAGAGAGTGCTGGCTTAAAAATTAATATGGTAGGAGATAACCCAGCGGCTACAAGTATACTAGAACAAAATCTTCCGAGTCTGAGAGAGAATTTACAAAGCGAGAAATTGAGTGAATTAATTGTGAATTTAAATAGTAATAGAGATTCTCAGAACTCTAATAATAGAAATAGTAAATCAGAAAATGAAAAATCTAGAGATAATGCTGAAAAAACGGACGCTTCTATAGAATTAGCGGAATCTAATTCTTCTGTTACGCAAAAAAATCAGATTTTAGATTCGGATAACGGTCTTGACACATACGTTTAAATTCAATATTGCGAGAGAAACTAATAATTAGTGGGCAGGAATTAGATTATGGCTGATGAAAATGTTGCAAATAACACTGGAATAGATAAAAAAACATGGGCGATTATAGCTGCTGCATGTTTAGGTTCTATATTGCTAATGACAGGGCTTTTAACGGCCATTCTATTTCTAACTGGTGCTCTGGATAGTAATGAACAAATTATCCAGCGGTTAGATGCAATAGAGGGTGGGGGCGCAGAGATTAGATCTGACTCTGAAACGAGCGGAGATGAGCCGCAGTTATTAGAAGTGCAAGAATCTAATAGGCTGGATACACTGTATTATCAATTTGCACAGGTGTTCATAGTAAATGTATCGAACTCCAGAAAAGTAATGCAGTTGAACTTAACGCTTAGCACTCATTATGACCAGGTGGTAATTGATAATGTTATGAAACATGAGTTGGCCGTTAGGTCTGCAATTCTGGAACATCTGTCATTTGTAACGGAAGATGATACGTTGGAGGTCGGTTTTCGTCAGAGAGTGGGCGAAGAACTGGCGCTAGTCGTAAACTCAGAGCTTGAGCAAAACGAAGGCTTTGGCGGCATTGAGCGGATACTATTTACTGAATTTCTTATGCAGTAGTAGCTAAGTGAGTTGAAAATATTAGGAACCGAGATGACAAATAAAGACGCAGGTCTTACAGATGAAGAGCTTTCAGCCATTGCTTCCTCGATGAGCGATTCAGCTCATAATGTAATTAATGCTGCGGGCGATTCGTTGGTGGTTAGTCACGACCTTGCCAGAGAAGATAGTGCCCTGGGCTTTAATCAATCCGCAGTAGATTTAGTTAATGAGAGATTTGCTAGGCAGGTAAGAACGGGGTTGATAGAGGTTTTGCGTACGACTCCTAAAATAACGACTAGTAAGGTCGAAATTCAGACTTTTCGAGAGAGTACAAGGACGTTAGCCGCTCCATTGGCTATAAGTACAATTAGGATGGACCCTCTCAGGGGAGTTAGTCTTGTAGTTATTGATCCTAAAATTATATTTTCGACATTAGATAGTTTTTTTGGCGGTTTTGGAAGGGGTATAGATCAGCTGACAGCCACTCGAATATTTACCCCAACTGAAGATACGATTATAAGCTTACTAATGAATATTATTCTAGCGTCTTTAAAAGAAGCTTGGTCTCCGATCTTACATGTGGATTTTCAGCGAGTAAGTCAGGAGGTGAATCCAGCTTTCGCGCAAATAGCCGATGATTCTGATCCAATGCTAGTTAGTCGTTTCAATTTTGCTTTGGGAGACAATGAGGAAGGATTTATTCATATCATACAGCCGTTTTCTCTTTTGAAGCCAATTAGAGATCTATTGCGTAGTAGAATTGTGACTACAGATGATGAAAATGACCAAACAAAAAAATGGACCAAGGATCTTCTTGATGCTTGTAAAGACGTGCCACTAGAAATGAAAGTAAGGATATCTGAATTTGACTTAACATATGGTGATCTTGAATCCTTGACGTTAAATCAAGTCATACCTGTTGAGTTATTTGATTTCGCAGAGGTTGATATTAGCGGCTCTTCGGCTTTCTTAGGTGTGGTTGGTGAATTAGATGGCAAGGCAGCGGTAGAATTGAAAACGACAAAAACCGTAAATTATGAGTAATTTTATCTAATTACCTGGGGAGCAAATGAATGTCCGAAGATGATAATAATACCGGCAGTGAATCAGATGTTTTGTTGCAAGGTGCCAACAGTGCGGATACCGCTGAAGGCGTCGATAGTACTGAGGCTTTTGACACTTTAAGTTTGGACTCAGAACTATTGAAAAACATTCCGGTGACGATATCAGTAGAGGTAGGGAGAACTTCTTTGCCAATAAAAGCCTTGATGCAGCTTACACAGGGCTCTGTCGTTGAGTTGGATAGGCTTGCCGGTGAGGCTCTAGATCTACTAGTCAACAATACGCTTGTAGCACAAGGAGAGATTGTTCTTGTCAACGAGCGATATGGTGTCAGGTTAACGCAAATTGTGCCTAAAAGTGCTAGATTGAAATCTGTTTAGTGGGTTATGCAACTTAATTTCTAGGCTATATGACAAGAATGTACTCATAAATAGTTCAACTTTATGCAGCTAATGTAGAACGCTACAGGTATATGAAATGGATATTTCAAGCGCAGTTAGGGTGATTACCTCTCTAGTTGTCGTGTTTTTATTGTTACTTATTTTCCTTTATTACTTGCGTAAAGTGCGAGTTAATGGATTTTCGAAAAATACTGGAAAGATAAAAATAGTAGAAAAAACATATTTGGACTCGAATAAGCATTTAGTTCTCATTCAAGTTAGAGAACTTGAATCTCTGATAGCGGTAACTGGTGATAAAATAGAGCATTTATGGACTGAACATATTGATAAATCGCCTAGAATTGACGATCGACACTCATGAGAAAATATAAATAAAGATAGAAAAATATTTTTTTAGCGTGCTAAATCTAAAAAAGTACCAAAAATATGTCGACAATATATAAGTTATTTCTTACTGCTTTTACTTCTTTAATTACTAGTTCTGCTTTTTCTCAAACAGGCGTGCCGCTTCTCAATATAACTGAAAACTCTGCTGGCGGAACTGATTATAGTTTAACGCTTCAAGTTGTTATTTTAATGACGGTATTAACATTGCTACCGTCTCTTTTAATTATGATGACGTCTTTTGTTAGAATTATTATAGTTATGTCTTTACTCCGACAAGCGATAGGTACTGCTCAAACTCCACCAAATATAGTTCTTGTCGGCATATCTCTTTTCCTTACGTTTTTTATAATGTCACCTATTCTACAAACCGTATATAACGATGCTGCAATACCTTATATTCAGGAAGAAATACCAGCAGAGCAGGCTATTGATATCGCTCTTACTCCTATCCGAACTTTTATGATCACTCAAACTAGAGAAGACGATTTAATAATATTTTCTGATATTGGAGGATACGATTATGATGGAGTGGAAGAGGATATACCTTTAAATATCTTAATTCCGTCTTTTATGACTTCCGAGCTTAAAACTGCTTTTACAATTGGTTTTTTAATCTATATACCATTTGTGATTATCGATCTTATTGTTGCAAGTCTGTTAATGTCTATGGGTATGATGATGCTCTCTCCGATGATGATTTCTATGCCTTTTAAATTAATGCTATTTGTTCTGGCGGATGGTTGGATCCTTATTATGCAGTCATTGACTGCAAGTTTTTCCCTTTAATTAAATTGATATGTTAAAAAAGTAATATAATGAATTCAACAGACGTAATCACTCTCGGTCAGGAAGCGCTCTTAGTGGCGGTATTAATCGCCGGACCTTTGCTATTAGGAATTCTTATAGTTGGTGTGCTAATAGGGATAATACAGGCAGCGACATCAGTACAAGAAATGACTCTAAGTTTCATACCAAAACTGATTATTCTTGTTTTTCTTCTTTTTGTAATAGGGAATTGGCAAATAAGCGTTTTAGTAGAACATTTCCAAACGCTAATAATGAATATTCCAATTTATTTACAATGATAAATATTTTAGCCTCGGAAATAGCAAACTATTTCTACGCTTTTCTTCTGCCGTTTGTTCGCATATCGGCTTTTACTATCTCGGCACCGGTATTTTCTCTTACTGCTTTTAATATTAGATTTCGAATTATAATTGCTACCGTATTGACTGTCCTGGCAGTTGATTTTATAGAATTTGATGCCCAATCGCTGGGTATAGATAGATTAATTACACTGGTTTTGATACAAATATTCTTAGGTTTAATTTCCGGTTTTATTTTGCAAATAATTAATGGGGCAATAACTGTTGGGGGACAAGCTATTTCGAACTCTATGGGCTTGGGAATGGCAAATTTAATTGATCCAACATTAGGAAACGTACCAGTTATTTCTCAATTTCTGGTAATTTTATCAACATTAATATTTATTGTTGCAGATGGTCATTTGATTTTAATCCAAATACTTATGCAAAGTTTTACTACCTTTCCAGTCGATCAAACATTCTCTTTAAATATCATTTATGCTCTTTTTATTGAATGGACTCCTTTGCTTTTTGCCGGGGCATTGCTACTGGCTTTACCTGTCATTATCTCTGTTCTTCTTGTGAATGCAGGTCTAGGAATGATCACAAGATCAGCTCCGGCCTTGAATATTATATCAGTAGGATTTCCAGCAATAATGTTATCTGGAATGATAATTATAATAGTGGCACTTCCTAGAATAATACAACGAATAGATATCTTTTGGCGTGATGGCTTTAATGTACTAGTCAATTTTTATGGGGGCCTATAATGGCTGAAGATGATAATAAAACAGAAGAACCAACCCCCAAAAAACTTAAAAAAACAAGAGAAGAAGGGCAGTTTGCTAGATCTCAAGATTTATCAGTAGCGCTATTAACTATTTCTGTAGCTTGCGTAATCTATTTTCTGGGAGGAGAAATGGGACGCAGTATTTTATATGTATTTCAAGAAGCATTCGTATTTGATTCTAGAGTTATAACGGACTCATCACTTATTCCTCCTTTATTTGGCTCGCTTACGTTAAGAGGATTTTTGTCAATATCACCAATTTTTGCAGTGACTATTTTGCTTGCATTTGGAGCGGCATTTTTAGTGGGAGGAGTAGGGTTTTCAATCAAGGGATTCTTTCCTAAAGCATCCAAACTCAATCCATTGAAAGGATTGGCACGAATGTTTGGACTAAAAGGTTTAGTTGAGTTATTGAAAGGGCTATTGAAACTTATAGTTATTGGCACTGTAGTTATTTTTGTATTATTGCTATATTTCGAGGATATATTCTATCTCCCAGCTCTGGATTCATATGCCGCTATTAACGAAGGGCTACTTATTCTCGGAGTCGGGGTGATATTGATATCTTTATCACTTTTAATAATTGCGGCTATAGATGTGCCATACCAAATAATTTCTTTCAATAATAAGTTGAAGATGTCTATTCAAGAAATTAAAGATGAATATAAAGATACCGAAGGAAGGCCCGAGGTTAAGCAAAGAATTCGTCAAAAGCAACAAGAAATTGCTATGGCATCGACTCTTGATGCAATCAGTCAAGCGGATGTTATTGTCACAAATCCTAGTCATTTTGCAGTCGCTCTTTCTTATGCTGTTGGGACGGATGAGGCTCCCAGAGTTATTGCTAAAGGTGCTGATTTCATGGCTAAAAAAATAAGAGAAAAAGCCGAAGAGTCAGGTATTCATATATTTGAGCAGCCTCAATTGGCTAGAGCATTATTTTTTACAACTGAAATAAATCAAGATATCCCAAGACTTTTATTTGAGGCTGTAGCCGAAGTTATTGCATATGTCTTCCAATTAAACGAATTTAATAAGAATGGTAGAAGTATGAAGAAGCCGAGTCTAAAGATTCCATCAGAGATGAGTTTTGATGAAAGTGGCAAAAAACTAGATACTTGAGGAACCGCTTAATGGGACATGATAAATCAGATTCAGGAAAGACGTCTTCTGAGAGTAAAAACAAAAAGAATAGCAAAAATTCAAAAAAGGTGGCTCAACGTAAATCTACTTTGGCGGAAGATAATGTCCGGCCGAAAAAAAAGCTTGAAACGACTCTTAAAGATAAAATGCCGTCTGATGGCGTAAATATTGAAAATAAAAATAATACTTCATCAGAAGAGCGAGTATCACTAAAGAACTTAGCTAAGATATCTTCTGAGAGTAAAAAGAAAAAAAATAGCAAAATATTAAAAAAGTCGGCTCAACGTAAATCCACATTAAAAGCAGTTGATATTTTGCCGAAAAAAAAGGTTGTAACTAGTCTTAAAGATAAAGAGCCGTCTGATGCTGTGAATATAGAAAATAAAGATAATATCTCATCAGAAGAGCGAGTATTACTAAAGAATGATGCTAAGACATCAGCTGCTAAGAAGAAAATTAATGTTCTTAAAGAGGTTTCTCAGAAATTAATACCAGAACCTTATGGCGAAGTAGTTAAACGAGATAGCGGTGTAGTTCGTAAATCTAAAAATGGTAGAAACATACCTCGTTCTGACCAATTTCCAAATAAATCCGCTTCAAATCTATTAAACAAAATGCTTTTAGATCGTGTAGCGGAGGAGAAGCCCCTTATAGAGCCTTATGATGAGGGTGTTCTGTTTTTGACAGATGGGCATAAATCTACAATAGATGCTACGGTAATTTGCTTAAAATCTGATGCGCCATTCTGTTTTTTAGGTTCAGAATTTACATCCTATTTAGAATATTATAAAGAAATTGTCATAGGTCATCTGAAAGGTAAAGAAGAAATAACATTGTTATATTTTGATCCAAAATTTGGAGATGATTTATCTGGAATTATTAATAAGGAATTAAAAGATATCGACATATCTTTTATTGGTTCATCTATACCAAGTATGGATAGGAAAATATTAATAATTGATAACGAAAAATATGCAAATAATTTAGATTGGGAATTGATTGATTCTCTTCGCTTAGAATTAAAGTCTGCAAACATCGGAGTGTTTGGCGTCGGCTTTAATCTCATAGATAAAGATGTCAAAGCAGGGGCTATCTCAGTTATTTCGAATTTTAAATCTTTTGATTTACCGAAAGTAGAAAATAATGAGCTTAAAAAATTAAATGAATACATTTCTGAGCGTTCGGATAATGGCAAATTATCTGAAATTATAAAAAATCTTTCTATAGGTGCGTCGTCAATAAGGTTAAGTGGTAATGCGTCTTTTCAGAGTGGTAAGCATGGAATATGGCATAAATTTCGCAAGTATATATTACGGAAATAGGTTATATTTCCTTCAAGCATTTTAAACGTACGATAATAAATATATTCTGGTTTGTTTTGAACAACTGATCTATTTTTAATTATTTATTTCTTGTGGTGATGCGAGATAGAGGCTTAGGTTATAAGCCTTCAATATGTTTTTTCACTCTTAATCTTTTCGATAGGAATAATTCATTATGAAAAGCGTATATTCTCTATGGCGCTATACCTGAACGTTCTATAAAATTTACATCGTTATCAGCGATACTCTACAATAAATTGATCTAGGAGATAGAATCCTTATTCTTCTAAGACAGAGAATCAATAGGAAGATTGATTTCAACGCCCACTGCAGTGATTTCAATCCGCTTTATTTTTCACAATAAATTAAAAAACTAGTTCTGTTATTACAGTGCTAAATTTATAGACATAGAAGTTAGGTCTATGGAATGTCGGCTTCATATTGGGGCAATTCTTGTTGATTTAGAGGCAAAAATATTTATAAAAGATAGCGCAGAAAATCTTGATATTAGTACAAATTTCTTGTGTTTAGATCGAGCGACTCAGCAAGCAAAGAATATCGAACGCTCTAAATGGTTTTCTAATGATTTCCTCGCTATCGATCTTGAGAAACCGGATACTATTTTTGGTGTTAGTTATTCAATAGTACCTAATGGAAGAACTCCCCGTTGGGTCAGAGATTTAGATAATCAACTACCTAAATCCTCTCGTGGATCTTGAATTTAATTACGCCAGTTGGAACAAGAACAAATCGCCATCTGGCGGGGCTGTTTAGCAAATAAATTTTACATTCTATATCAGTTTTTTTTGCTGGTAACGGTTACAATCTTTGTAATTCTCAGCCCTTTAATAGGCTGAAGCAGTAAGTAATATTATAATATTACTAAATGATCGGCGCATTTTCAGAATTCATAATTTCAGATAGGAGAGATTTATGTCCACAGTCAAAGAACCAAGTTTTCGTGAAAGTGTTGATATAATGTACAACCGCGCAGTTGATATAATGGAACTACCTTCAGGTTTGAAAGAGCAAATTAGGCTGTGTAATGCCACTTATAAGGTGATATTTGGCGTACGGTTGCGTGGAGATATTCAAACCTTCACCGGTTATCGTGCAGTCCATTCTGATCATATGGAGCCTGTTAAAGGTGGTATCAGATATGCAAGCTCTGTGAACCAAGATGAAGTTGAGGCTTTGGCTGCGTTAATGTCCTATAAATGCGCTCTGGTTGACGCACCTTTTGGAGGTTCAAAGGGTGGACTCTGTATTAATCCTAGGGATTATGATGAACATGAATTGGAACTTATTACGCGTCGATTTGCTTATGAACTTATTAAAAGGGATTTGATTCACCCAAGCCAGAATGTTCCAGCACCTGATATGGGTACTGGCGAGCGAGAAATGGCTTGGATCGCCGATCAATATGCCCGCATGAATACTACGGATATTGCTGCTAAAGCTTGCGTAACTGGAAAACCGATAAATGCTGGTGGTATCGCGGGGCGAGTTGAGGCGACTGGCCGCGGTGTGCAGTATGCTTTGCGTGAATTTTTCCGCGAGCCCAAGGATGTTGCCAAGGCAGGCCTGTCTGGCTCCCTA
>Ga0114999_10004021_pt1 | contig 18033 bp, 14 predicted proteins | sample ArcticOcean_MG_C_3_FD_89820 | JGI IMG/M metagenome (GOLD analysis project Ga0114999, IMG submission 89820) | Marine microbial communities from western Arctic Ocean - ArcticOcean_MG_CB8_126 | ecosystem: Environmental > Aquatic > Marine > Oceanic | place: Arctic Ocean: Canada Basin | collected...
CGATCCCGACTATCCGCCCCTGTGCTTCTGCTGTGACGAGACGCGGGATCAGGGCGGCATCGTCATCTGGTGTCACAATGGCCGCGGCATGGAGGCGCCCGTGGCCGCCGTCCTCGGCAAGCTCGATGCCTTCAACATGTTCGACCCGTTCTGGATGGACCCTGAGTACGATTTGTGGTACAAACTGCTCAATTGCGGCATTCGGTTGCCGGCCTCAACCGGTACCGACTGGTTCGTCTGTTCCAACAACCGCGTCTACGTGCAGATGGATAACGGTACCGAGTTCTCCTACGGCAGCTGGATCGAGGGCATGAAAGCCGGGCGCACCTATATCACCAATGGTCCGGCCGTCGACCTCAAAGTGAACGATTTTCCGATCGGCAGTACGGTGGAGTTGAATGGCTCCGGGGAGATCGAGGCCGAGGCGGTGTTTCATTCCTTCTATCCGATCGACGCCGCCGAGATCGTCGTCAACGGGACCGTCGTCCATCGCGAACAGTTTTCGGGCGGTCCGCGCCAAGGAACGTTCAAGTATGGGAGACGCTTCGAAGCAGACGGCTGGATTGCCGTGCGACTATGGGGCAACGCCCGCGACAGTTTCGATCAGTCGATCTACGCGCACAGCAGCCCCATCTATGTACGCTGCGGCCGCGCCCCCGTGGAGCGTCCGCAGGCGGCCCGTTTTTTCCTCGACTCCATTGGGGAATCCCTCAAATGGATCGATACGGTTGGGCGCTACAACAATGACCGCCAACGCCAGGACGTAAAAGAGCTGTTCCGGCGAGGTGAGGATGCCTTCCAGAATCTGGCCGAATAGGGCGAACTCAGGCGCCGCGATCGGACAACCAACGCTCCGCTTCTATGGCCGCCATGCAACCTGTGCCAGCCGCGGTCACCGCTTGACGGTAGACGTGGTCCTGGGCATCACCGCAGGCGAAGACCCCTGGAATTTTCGTCGCTGTGGAGTCGGGGGCGGTAATGAGGTAGCCATTGTCGTCCATGTCGAGGACGCCGGTGAACAGGTCCGTATTGGGCCGATGCCCGATGGCCATGAAGACTCCCTCACACTCCCGGACAAAGACCTCGCCAGTCTCCGGGTTCTTCAGACGTACACCGCTGACGGCGAGTTCACCTTCCGGGGAGAGAATCTCTTCCACTGAGGCCGGCAAGAGAAACTCAATCTTGTCGTTGTCCTGCGCCCGCTTGAGCATGATCTTCGAGGCCCTGAACACGGGTCGCCGGTGTACGATGATCACCTTCGACGCGAACTTCGTTAGAAACGTCGCCTCCTCCATTGCCGAGTCCCCGCCGCCGACGATGATCAGTTCTTTGTCGCGGAAGAAGAAGCCGTCACACGTGGCACAAGCAGAAACCCCGTGACCCATCAGACGCCCCTCCGACTCGATTCCGAGCAAGCGTGCCGAAGCGCCGGTAGCAACGATGACGACATCCGCTGTGTAGGTCCCGCTTTCGGCTTCGACCGTGAATGGTTTCCCTGCTTGCAAGTCGACGCTGGTGACGGTCTTGTACTGGCACTCGGCACCGAAACGCTGCGCCTGCGTCCTGAACAGGTCCATCATCTGCGGCCCCATGATACCATCTGGAAAGCCGGGATAGTTTTCCACGTCGGTCGTAATCGTCAACTGCCCACCGGGCTGCAGACCCTCAAATACCAGGGGTGCCAAGTCGGCCCGTGCCGCGTAGAGGGCCGCCGTGAATCCGGCGGGGCCTGATCCAATAATGATTACCTTGCGATGATTTTCAGCCATCGTTTCCTGTCCCGACCTCCGTCAAGTGTGATAGTGGTTTGATGTTCGCGGCTCACGCAATCCGATGCGGCACCTCGCGCCCCTCTATCCCTGCAAGGAGATTCTCGACCGACATCTGCGACATGTCGTCACGCGTCTTTACCGTAGCGCTACCCAGGTGAGGGATAACGATGACATTGTCCATTCCAAGCAGCTCATGGTCGCGCGGCAGCGGCTCGGGGTCGGTGACATCGAGTGCGGCGCAGTGAATTCGGCGCGCCCGCATCGTCGCCACTAGCGCCTCTTGGTCGATAACGGGCCCGCGCGCCGCGTTTACCAGAACGGCAGTCGGTTTCATCAACCCCAATTCTCTGCTGCCGATCATGCCGCGCGTGTCATCCGTAAGCGGCATATTCAAGGTTATGAAATCGGCCGTCGACAACAATTCATCCAGCGAGACGTGGCGAGCGCCGAGGTCCTCTTCCGCCTTCATGTTGCGATTGCGGTTGTGATAGACGACGTCCATGTCAAACCCCAAAGCCCTTTTGGCAACCTGATAGCCGATGCGCCCGAGGCCGACGATGCCGATGGTGGCGCCCGTGATATGCTGGCCCAGCAAGATGGAAGCATCGTACTGGATAAAGTCAGGCCCACGGGCATGGTGATAGCCCGGAAGTAGATTACGGGCTGCCGCCATGAGCAGGGCGAAGGTCAAATCGGCCGTTGTCGCATCGAGGACGCCTGGTGTGTTTCCGACGGGAATTCCCAGCCGTTTTGCTCCATCCAGATCGATGTGATCGCAGCCCACGCCAAAGTTGCTGATCACGCGCAAGTTGGGCATGCGCTCCATGAGAGCACCCTCTACCCGCATATGGCTGTAGACGTACATCCCCTCGATGGCGGTCAGATCCGTCGCCGAGTCTAGTTCGGGGGCACGCCACCACTCAACCTGGCAGCGATCCTGCATCAGGGGCAGGATCCCCCGGTAGGGCTGTGCGTCGGACTGGAATAGGACTCGGTAGCTCATGATGCTTGCCACCGACGCCCGGGCACGGGCAACAGCGTTGTGGACTTGCTCATCGTTTCCTCGCCGGTGTTTTTTTAGCCGTTGCCTTTTCTACCATAGTAGCAACGTCGACGACCGTGCCTCGGCGGGAAGCCTCAATGGCACCGAACATGGCGGCGTTGCTGTTCATGTTGTCGTCGAGCGTGGTTTCCGGTTTCGGACCGCCGCTCATCCAGTTGAGATGCGCATCAATGACATGGCTGTGGCCGGTGAATTTTGGTGAGCGCAGCTTGATCTCTTTTGTAGAGATCTTCCCGGTGCGGTTGTTGCGTACAATCGTCCGCACGATGCCGTCGTTGTCGACTTCGATCTCACCCTTCTCGCACTCGGCTCGGTAATATTCCTGGTGCCAGTTGTTCTGCTTGCCGGCGGCGCTGCAGCTGCCCTCGTAATGGGCAACAACACCGTTGGCCATCTTCATCACGTAGCTGGCGTTGGACTCTCCGTCGAAACTCGACCATGGCCGATTCCACTCATACCCGGAGATGCTCACGCAACGCGACCCCGATAGGTTGCGCAGCATGTCGAGGTGGTGGACGCCGCCCTCGACGAGCAGCGAATGCTGTATCTCGTGGCGAAACGCGCCCCAGGCTCCACGGCTGCGGTAATCAGCCATGAACTTGCCCATGATGTAGTTGAGCTTCCCCAGATGCTCGTCGCGCAACAGTGAGCGGAAGGTGTACATCGGCGGATTGTAGCGGTAGTTCTGGATTACCGTGCATTTGACCCTGGCGCGGCTAACGGCGCGATAGATGGCAACGACGTCCTTCCAGCTGTCGGCGATCGGCTTCTCCGTCAAGATCGCCATTCGGCGTTTGCAGGCCGCCTCAACACAGGCACGGTGGACCCATGGCGGTGTCACAATCGTGCAATAGTCTGCCTCGACCTCTGCAAAGGCACGCCGAAAGTCCGTGAATCGAGCCTGCGGCGGCAGCCCTAACTGATCAGCCTTGGCGTGCAAGACGTGCTCGTTGATATCGACGAGGGCGACAATCTCGGAGCGCCTTTTGAATGCGGGAAAAAAACGATCAATCCACGCACCAGCCATGCCGCCGGCTCCGATCATCAAACAACGCTTTCTGTCAGGACTCATGCTCGGCGACCTTGATGTGATTTAGGTTCAGCAAATGGAAAGAGGCCCGAATATACTCCAGCCACGACCTCGGCAACACGGCAAAAAAAAGCAGGGCAGTAAGCCCTGCTGTTCAGTGCAGCACGCCCATGTTGTTGCCCGGCGCGAACGCTTGGTGCCAAGCGATATGGTGCCAGGTGGATAGTCTAGGCGAAAAGATCTATCAACGCGCCGCTGCCGGGACTGCGCCAGCTGCTATGGCAATTCCTGCGGTCATCGCCACTCCTCCAATACGGCGCTGACAGAGAACACCCAAGGACTTAATTTTGTCTAAAGCGGTCTTATGTCATACTATCTTTTTGCGCCGTAACTCGTTGTACCGGTATAATATATCCCTCGTATTTCGAAGTCAATATCAGATTGTATTCGGGGACGCCAATGTCGATTGCCCATCCCACCGGACACTACCACTTCTTGAAGGGGGGGGCGCCCTTTTCATCCGGCGTCATCGCCGATCCGGGGTACGAAATAGTCCGGGTTACACTCGGGAGTGCGACAGAATGGTGTCACGGATTCGACCACATCCGCTCACATCTGACTGGACTCGGGCTTGAGGTAACCTCTCTATGCGCGATCGAACTCCGCGCTCCGGCCCCCATGACCCTGGAGGAATTTCGCACCTTCAACGTCACCTATCGTGAAAAGCTGTCACACTGGGATCTGTTGGTAGACGGAGTAAATCCGGTCGCCCGCACTAACGTTGCCCCGATGTACAGTCCTCCTGTAAAAACCGAGCTGTACGCCTTTTCCTACACCGTGCCGACGGATGATCCGGTTTCAACCTTTGTGATCTCGGGTGCCGCGGACAGTCAAAAAGGAAAAACGCCGGAGGAGCGCGTCGTCTGTTTCGGGCAAACGGACGTCGACTCGATGCGCAAGAAAGCAGCATTCGTAGTGAACTTGGTCGAGCAGCGGATGCTCGATTTGGGTGGGTCCTGGGATTCGGTCAGTAGTACCAATTTCTTCAGTGTCCACGGCATGGACGGTGTTATCGACGGCATACTCGGGGCACTCGGCCCCGCAGCATTTCGCGGGACGGTCTGGCACCATGCCTGGCCACCCCTGGTGGACCTCAAGCTCGAAATGGACGCACGCGCGATCCGCCAGGAAATCTTCGCATGCTGATCAACAACCCGGAGGGGCACTACCACTTTCTCAAGGGCATCGGTCCCTACTCGTGCGGTGTCATCGCCGACCCCAAGTACGAGATCGTGCGCGTCACCCTGCGGCACTCCGTGCCCTGGCGTCAGGGGTTCGACTTCATCGAGGCTTACCTCAAACAGCAGGGCTTGCCGCGGGCCGCTTTTTGCGCCGCCGAACTGCGCTCACCCTCACCGGTGTCATTCGAGGGATTCGCGGCGTTCAACGACGCTTACTGCTCGGTCCTGCGAGAGTGGGGCTTGTTTGTCGGTGAATTGAACCCGATCGCTCGAACCAATGTCGCACTGACGAACGAGACTCGTTCACAAGTCGAGCTGTTCGCTTTTTCCTATACGGTTAGCACCGGGGACGCCGTGCAGCCAACGTTCATAATCGCCGGGGCCGGCGAGCTCCGTGATGGCATTCTGGAGCCGCAGAGCATCGTCTGCCAGGGGCAAACCGACGCGTTGGCGATGAAAGAGAAAGCCGGCTACGTGATGCAGGTAATGGAGCAGCGCCTAGACGGGCTCGGGGCTCGCTGGGATGTTGTCAGCGCCACGGACGTTTACACCGCGCAACCGCTGGAAGGACTGGTTGAGGAGACGATTCTCAACCGCCTAGGACCCGCTCGGCGCCATGGGCTGCATTATCACAAGGCCTATCCGCCAATCCTCGAAATCGAATTCGAAATGGACATGCGCGGCGTCCGCTGCCAGATCTTCGCCTGACACCGTGCGCGCCACACGGGCACACTCACACTTCCTCAGATTCAAAGCAACACAGGCGCCAATTCTGACCTTCGGCGCAGACGGCACCGACGAAATCAGTTCCTTCGAGTGGCAGGTCTTGCAAGTGCCAGCGTGCCGCCTCGTCGGGATCAGCCTCCACCCGCTCGAGGCGGGCGGGCAACTGCGGATCGACCGAGACCTCGAAACGACTCAGAGCACCGGCGGCAATACCCTCGCCCGTGGCCTTCAGATAGGCTTCCTTGCGAGTCCAACAGCGCAGGAAGGCACGGTGACGCACCTCCACCGATTGCAGTGAGCGCAATTGCGACGCCTCTGATTCGTGGAGGAAGCGTTCAGCGATGCGATCGACGGCCACCCGGCGGGTGGCGCTCTCCACGTCGATGCCGATTCGTCTGTGAAGGGCGAAGGCGAAAAGCCCGAAACCACCCGCGTGGGACAGATTGAACGACAGGGATTCGTCAGCGAGAACGGGTTTGCCATGTTGGTTGATATTCAGCTGCAGCTGCCCGGGGTCGCACGCCAGGTAACGCGCCGCCAGACTTCTCAATATCCCACGCCCACTGATGAAACGAAGTCGTTGCTGCTCACTGCGCAGGCGGGCGGCGCGAGTATGCTCAACGGCGGCGAGCGTCAGGTTCAGCAGTTGGACCTCACCCGGCGACCTGTCCAGGCGAGCCCGCCATACATGAACCTCAGCGTCCCCCAGACTTATATCATGGCCGCTGCCATCGCCCGCGGGCTCCATGGTCGCCCATGTCGGCTGCTCGTCACCTACCCGCATGCACTTGACCGTGCGGCGGATACCGTCATTTTCCTTCTACGCTTTGCGTTCAAAGAAACCCTCCACAGGCTAAAGAAATCCTCTACAGGCCCGAGAAACCCTCTATGGGCCAGAGAAACCCACTACAGGACTGAGCAATGGGATCGAAATACGAGTACCCGGACTACACGAGCAACGGCAAGTACAAGGTCATCGGCACACGGCCTGTGCGGCATGACGGTCTGGATAAAGTGACTGGCCGCGCCATTTACGGTGCCGACGTACTGCTGCCGGGCATGCTGTACGGCAAGGTTCTGCGTAGCCCCCATGCTCATGCCCGCATCGTTTCCATAGACACCAGCGGCGCCATGAAGTTGGCAGGTGTTCGTGCCGTCGCCACCGCCGATGACCTGGTGGAAGTCGTCGACAAGATGTCCGATCTGGGTGAGACCATAGTCAACATCCGCGAAGTGGCGCAAAATTCCCTGGCATCGGGTAAGGTCCTCTACAAGGGACACTCGGTCGCTGCCGTCGCCGCCATCAATCAGCACATTGCTGAAGAAGCCCTGGACCTGATCAAGGTACAGTACGAGCCGCTGCCCTCTGTCACGGATGTGCGCGAGGCCATGAAGGACGGCGCACCACTGCTGGATGAGTCCCGAACGACAAAGGAATTCGGTGAAGATACCGGCAAACTCAGCAACATCGCCTCGCACAATCGCAACGAGCTTGGTGATGTGGAGAAGGGTTTCGCAGAAGCCGACGTTATCGTCGAGCGTGAGTTCCACACCGCAACCGTACACCAAGGCTACATAGAGCCTCACAGCACCACGGTTCATTGGCGCGCGGACGGCAGCGTCACCGTATGGGTCAGCACCCAGGGTGCGTTCCAGATCCGCGACCAGCTTAGCGAGGTGTTGCGGGTGCCGGTCTCCAAGATCAAGGTCATCCCCTGCGAAATTGGCGGCGGTTTCGGCGGCAAATTTTCCATCTACATGGAACCCGCTGCCGCTGTCCTGTCGCAGAAAACCGGACGACCGGTGAAGATGATGATGAGCCGCGCGGAGGTGTTCGAGGGATCGGGACCTGGTCCGGGTTCGTACATAAAGGTCAAGATGGGCGCCAAACGCGATGGCACCATGGTAGCCGCCTACGCCAACCTGGCGTACGAGGCTGGTGCCTTCCCGGGGTCTGCAGTAGGGGCCGGAGCCATGTGCATCTTTGCGCCCTACAACATCCCCAACGTCACCATCGACGCCTATGACGTGGTGCTCAACAAACCAAAGTCAACGGCGTATCGTGCCCCGGGTGCCCCGAATGCAGCATTCGCTTCCGAGGTGGCGGTCGATGAAATCGCCCGCGAACTGGGCGTCGACCCGCTGGCGCTGCGTCGCCAGAATGCCGGCCGCGAGGGCACTAGACGAGCCGATGGCCAGATTTTCAAGCGCATCGGCTTCGAAGAGACGCTCGATGCCGCCGCCAGTTCGGATCATTACCGCAGCAGCGGCGCCAATGCCCCAATGCGCGGACGCGGCGTTGCTTCCGGATTCTGGATGAACGGAGGGGGGCAGTCGGCGGCCACGATCACGGTTAGAGCAGACGGTACGGTCACGCTCATGGAAGGCTCCGCGGACATCGGTGGTTCGCGCGCATCCATGGCGATGATCGTCGCCGAGACCCTGGGCCTCACAGCAGAGGATGTCACGCCGATGGTCGTCGACACCGACTCCATCGGTTTCACCGACGGCACAGGAGGCAGCCGGGTAACGTATGCCACCGGCGACGCCTGCTACCAGGCGGCTGAGGATGTCAAAGAGCGGATGCGGATGCGGGCCGCCAAGCAACTCGAAGTCGATGAGTCCGATGTGACATGGCGCGATGGCCTTTTCATCTGCACCTCCGATCCGGCGAAGACCCTGACCTTCACGCAAGTCGCCTCACAACAGGGCAGCACCGGCGGGCCGATCGAGGGCACCGGGACCGTGAACGCCTCCGGCGCCGGTAATACATTCGGCACTCATGTTGTCGACCTTGAAGTCGATCCCGAGACCGGCAAGGTGCAGATTCTCCGTTACACGGCCGTTCAGGATTGCGGCAAAGCCATTCACCCCAGTTATGTGGAGGGGCAGATCCAGGGTGGCGCCGTGCAGGGCATCGGTTGGGCGTTGACGGAGGGCTACTTTTACAAGGAAGACGGCTCCATGGCCAATCCAACCTTTCTCGATTATCGTATGCCGACGAGCCTCGATCTTCCCATGATCGATGTGGTGCTGGTCGAAGTCGAGAATCCGGGTAGCCCTCATGGCATCCGCGGGGTCGGCGAGGTACCGATCGTGCCCCCCTTAGCGGCCATCTCGAATGCCCTCTTCGACGCTACTGGGGTGCGTTTCAGTGAGACTCCGATCACACCGGATCGCATCGTCGCGGCGCTGCCCAAAGAACAGTCGGGCCACCAGGCAGCAGCGGGTTAATAGCGTCTCGAATTGCATGAAAGTTGCATCTCGCGGGCTCCTGATGTCGTTTCTGGAGCCCGCTTTTCATTTGTGAGGATCTGGAACCGTGTCCGCATTGAACAAAATCGATCCGGAAGAATTCGTCGATGTGTTGGTTCCTGTGGTGCGCCAGTGTGCTGAAGCCTCGCTGATTTTCTTCGGCAAGGTCTCCGACATCGGCAAATCCTCGGATGCGACACTGCGTAGTGAAGAGGCGCGCCAGGCATCGAGCGCGCTGACCGTACTCGATACCGCCCTGCAGGACATCATCCTGTCCTGCGTGCTGCAGCACTTCCCCTTTGTGCGCTGCATCGCTGAGGAAGACACACCATTGCGCCGCAGGTTTTCTGGCAACGATTCCGACTACGTGTTGATCCTCGACCCCATTGACGGCACCTACCACTTCCAGCGTGGTGATGCCCCCTACTCTGTCAGTGTCGGCCTCGCCCGCGGCGGTCTTATGGAAGCGGCCGTGGTCGCGCGCCCAAGCGAAGACAAGCTGTTCACGGCAGTTCGCGGCCAGGGAAGTTATCTGCAGGTTGGGCGCCAACGCCGGCGGCGCCTGCGGCTGCCGGCGCGGCCGCGCACCAAGAGCGCGTACTTTTCTACCAAGGCCCGGGCCTATCGTCCCTTTGCCGCACCCGAACTCGAACCGAGAGAGTACCCGATCGGCGCTGCGCTGGTGCTCACGCAGATAGCAGAAGGCGAACTATGCGCCTACCTGACGCGCCAGGTTCAGGTCTACGATGCTGGACCGCCGTCGCTGATTGCCGAGGAAGCCGGTGCTCGTTGTTTTCTTTACGGCGGCAGAACACCGACATACGACCGGCGCCGCAAGTTCAGTCATTTCATGAGCGCGGCGACCCCCCAGCTGGAAGCGCTGCTGCTCGATATCGTTCGCCGCGGCAGACGGGGAGCCGAGGGGTGAACCACCAATCCGAACGGATGATGGCAGTGCGCAATCCAGTGATTCCGGATGTCGGCGCCCTGATTCGAGCCAACCCGGGGACCATCTCTCTGGGCCAGGGTGTCGTCCACTACAGCCCACCCAAAGAGGTGTTTGAGGAAGTCGCCCGCTTCGGCAGCCAGATTAGTGACCACCACTACCAATCGGCCGCTGGAGTACCCGCATTGCGCGACATGCTCAAGGACAAGCTGGCGCGCGAAAACGACATCGTCCTGCACGAAGACCAGGAGCTCGTTGTCACCGCCGGAAGCAACCTCGGCTTTTACCATGCCGTTATGTGCATATGCGATCCGGGGGACGAGGTCATTCTGATGTCGCCGTACTTCTTCAATCACGAGATGGCCGTCTGCATGGCCAACTGCCGGCCGGTGCTGGCCCCGACCGACACCAACTACCAGCTCCAGCTAGACGTCATTGAAGCGTGCATTAGCGAGCATACCCGGGCCATCGTCACCGTATCGCCGAACAATCCGGCCGGTGTCGTCTACGCCCCGGAGGCGATCGCCGCGGTCAATGAACTGTGTGCGCAACGCGGCCTTTATCACTTGTGCGACGAAGCCTACGAGTACTTTACCTACGAGGGCGCTCGCCACTATAGCGCTGGGGCCAACGCCGACAGCCGCCAGTGCACGCTGTCCCTGTTTTCATTCTCGAAGAGCTTTTCTCTGGCCAGCTGGCGCGTTGGCTACATGGTCTGGCCGCGACACCTGTTGCGGTCTTTTGAGAAGAGCCAGGACACCCTGCTGATCTGTCCACCGGTGGTGTCACAGCACGCAGCCATCGGCGCCCTGAAAGCCGGATCCGGGTACCTTGACGATCGCATTGAGACCCTGGGCCGTGTGCGTCGGATGTGCCTGGAGCGACTTGATGAGTTGGGTTCCAGATGCTTTGTGCCGGAGGCAAACGGCGCATTCTACCTGCTGGCGCGTCTCGATACTAACCTGGGATCGATGCGGGTCGTCGAGCGTCTTATCACCGAGTTTGGTGTCGCGGTTCTACCCGGGACAGGGTTCGGATTGGAAGACGATTGCCGAATTCGCATCGCCTATGGAGCCCTTGAGCCACACACCGTTGCGGAGGGAGCTGACAGGCTTGCAAAAGGCCTTAGATCCATTATTCCGTGAATCTTGTCACCTTGACACTGTAGTTCGATTTTTCTATGTTGCTGATCAAAGAGTGACCTGAATTCACAGACGACTGCCTCTCAGGAAGTTTCTCCACCTTCCCTTAGGAACGTGGAACTTCGACAAAGTTTTGACGGCATTCCGGTGGGTTGGTCGCTCTTCTTTTTTATTATTAAACCCCACGTGGTACGTCATGCGAGTTGCGGCCACAGCCTCGATATTTGCTCTGCTTTTGTGTTCGGGCACCCTCTGGGCAGCGCCACAAGGCGTTACCGTGCAGCCGGACACCCTCAACTTCGGGCCCATCAAACCAGGCGCGCTGGTTCGCGGACAAGCGCAACTACACAACGACAAGAGCGATGAAGTCGTCGTCCGCCTCAGTGCATCCGGTGATGGCTTTGCCGTCGATCCGGACACCCTGCGGATCGCGCCGGGCTCACACGCCACCTTTCGCATCAGCTTTTCCTCTGCCAAGGCCGGCGCTTATCGTGGGCAGATTGTCTTCGAGGAATCGCGACTGTTCGGCAGTGTGCAACTGCAACCGCTGGGACTCGCCGCGGTCGTTGCACTGCCGGCCCTGCAAATAGATCCGGGAGCAACTCAAGCACTGCGCTTCGGCGAAGTCGATGTCGGTCGCAGTGAAATACGCACCGTCGTGCTGAAAAACCGCGGCGACGTTGCCGCCAACATCGACAGCATCCATGTGCGCGGCAATGGCTTTACCTTGCCGACGGCGCTTGCCCTGGAGCTGGCCCCTGCAGACCAAGTCTCCTTCGATGTCGAATTCCGTCCCGAGAAGGGTGGGCGCTTTGAGGGCCGCTTTATCGTCGCCTCCGGAGATCTGCCTCCGGGTCAATCGCAGATAGCGTTGATCGGCGACGGCCTGGCGCCGGTCGTGCGGGTCTCGCCGCTGCCGGAAGTCGGCATAAGCTTCGGGGTGCACGAAATCGGCCAGCGGGCGGCCCGTGAAGTTACCATTTTGAATCAGGGACGAGCCGACCAGTTGATTACCGCCCTGGCAGTGACCGGCAAGGCCTTCAGCACCGAGTCTCCGGAAGATCCTGTGGTCGTGCTGCCCGATCACCGTCACGTGGTCCGCGTTCACTTCGCACCGACGTACGAGGGCCAGGCGGTGGGCTCACTTGGCATCGATACGAATGATCCGGATCATCCGCACATAGAGGTACCGCTACTGGGAGAGGGCCGTATCTCCCCTCCACAGGTGCGGATTCTCAACAACGCCACCATACCGTTCGGCGACGTACCGATCGGCAAGTCGATCAACGAGTACCTCCTTCTGTGGAACGGAGGTGGCAGCCCGATTACGGTTCGACTAGAAATGGGCAGCGAAGGGGCCGGCGAGGATTACAGCCTCGAAGTCATGCAATACTTGCTGCAGCCGGGAGCCAGCGGCAAAGTGGGAATCACCTTCTCTCCGAAGGAGATCGGCCTGCGTCAAGAGATACTGTGGGTGGAGACGGAGACAGGACGCCAGCGCTACCAGCTGACCGGCAGTGGTAAGTACCTGAAACTGAGCCCGTCGACGAAGGACTTCGAGCGCGTCGCCGTCGGCGAGTCTGTCAGTTCCATCCTTGAGGTGTTCAACGTCGGCAACGCCGACTTTACCGTCACCAGCATCACCTCGAACAACGAGGACTTTGTCGTCTACAGCCAGGTTTCGCCACGGAGCGAATTTCTTCTGGCGGGCAACAGCCTGCGCCCCTTGCCGCTGTCGATCACTTTTTCTCCCTCCGCTCGTGGACTCAGCACCAGCATACTCCGTCTAGACGGGTACTGGAATGAGGGGCTGGAGAGTCTGGACGTACTGACCAGTGGCACAGGCGTGGCCGCCGAGATTGAGCTCCACCCCTCCGGTCCCATTGAGTTCGGTTTCGTAGTCCTCGGTGAACACCTGGTGCGCACCATGGTCGCGACCAATACCGGTGACACGGCGCTTGAGGTGACGGGCAATCCCTACACCAAGGAATTCGGCATTGACCCGGCTTCGTTTTCCTTGCAACCAGGCGAATCGACGAAGGTCAACATTTCGTTCTCACCGCAAGCGTTGGGAGACCGTTTCGGCAAGATACTGCTGGTCAGCAACGACGTGCGCGACAAGGCCCAACCCATCCAGGTACAGGGCAAGGGGGCGCTCGAAGGTATCGATCTGCCCTCGATAACTTCCGTGATTGCTTCGCGTAAGACCTCCGTAGCGGTCCCCGTCCGTTGGACCAGCACGCCGGTGGTCGTACACGACGATACCAAACTGGACCTGGCATTTCAGGTACCCGATTCCCTCGCCAATGCCCTCGTCGGCCGCAAATTCGACATCGAGTGGGTGCAATTGGATGACAAGCACGATCCCGTTGGCAGCGCCAAGCAGACCACCGTCCAGGTCTACAGTAGTGAACGTGACACCTTGTACGCCGAGAACCTGAACCTGAGGCTACAGGAGGATTCCATTAAGAGAGTCCGCGTCAAGATCACCACCCGCAGCTACCCGGGTGCTCCGCCGCAGTCGGTTTCCCAGGTGTTTGAAGCCGGCGGTTGGAAATGGGAGTTCGAGGCCAAACCTCTTGTTTCGTTCCTGACAATCAGACCGGCGCGTGATTACAAGGATGCAGCCGGCAACCTCGTAAAGGGCCAGACAGAGCGGCTTATCGGCCTCCCAGGAATCGCCTTTGCGGGGTATCACAATTCGGAGAATCCATCTATTTCGGGAGTACATCTGACCGCGATTGGCAATGTCTTGGAGGCCTTGTCGACGCAGAACTCCATTGCGGTTTCCGTTGGCCTTGCCGCTTCCCTCTACAAAGACCGCTTCCTGATCGGATTTGGATGGGATGTCTACGATTCTCGACCTGACATCAAGCAAAAGAGCACACAGGACTACATCGTGACCTTCAAGTACTCCGCCCTGTTCTGATTCGGCTTCCAAAACAGATTGATTTCATCGCCGTACAACATACGGCACCGTAACCGGTCCACCCCCCTACATGTAGTCTCTGCCATTTTTCTTGACACCTGCATCCATGTTTAGTATTATACAAATGTGCAGTGCAAGTTTGTAACCCTGTTATTGCGTAGGGGGCTTGAAAAATAATGGATAGAGTTGCTCAGAATCTCGCCCGACTGGCCACCGTGTTTGGCTCCGCCTACCTGGTCATCCGAATCGGTATGGGCCTGTTTCCGGCCTGACGATTACGTTCCTGCTATTATTGCCTGGCGAACTGCTTACCCAACTGCGGTGGTGGTTTGCTAACGGCGGTTTTTACCAACTGAGGTTTTACCAACTGCGGTTTTCCCAACTGCCGACGGCGAATTCTTAAGCTGTTGGCCCCCAACTATATTCGTACCGTCTTCAACACCTGCTTTGCCTCGTCTTTGCCAGAGCTCGACATACCCGCCGGGATTTTCGTAAGCCTGCTGTAAAATATTGACTTAACGGCCTAACTATCCTTCATTTTGTAGACGTTTAGCCCCCGAACACGTACCCATCTCCCTTGCCTGTCTGAGGAGTACTCGAACGTGCAGGAGAGACTGGTTTTGCTCCTTGCCGGCTTGGCGGGGGTGGTTCTTTTGGTCGGGGGCTTACGCCCGTACCTTGAGTCGCAGCCGGAAACTGTTTCCACGTTGTCGATTCCGGAACTCAAACAACCGATCCGAATAGCGATCTTCAATGGCTGCGGCGCCTCGCAACTGGCCGCCCGCATGACGAAGAAAGCCCGGGGGCTGGGTCTTGACGTCATTGACGAAGGCAACGCCGACAGCTTTGAGTACTCCTACTCGATGACCATCGATCGTGTTGGGGACCTCGACAAGGCGCGCCGCGTCGCTGACATCTTGGGCATCCCCCATTACATCCAGCAAGTGAGTGAAGACGAGTTCAGACTCGAAGAGGTCTCCGTGATCATTGGACGTGACTACCAAAAACTTAGGTTGTTGGATCCATGACTGACACCGCATCCACGACCCCTCCAGCAGACGACATTCCCGTCGATCGCACCATGCCGCGGGTGCTGCCCGGCGGTCTGGGTGACTATGATCCCCGCTTGCGAATCATCGCCGATGCCTTGCTAGGGAAAAAGGGACTCGGTATCGTCGTAATGGGCTTGAGGGCCGTTACGGATGTTGCTGACTTCTTCGTCCTTTGTACCGGCGCGTCAGATCAGCACGTGAGATCGCTGGCCCAAGAGGTCGTTGACCGACTCAGGGAGTCAGGGGACCGGCCTTGGCACGTGGAAGGAATGCAGCAGGGTCGCTGGGTACTGGTCGACAGCGTCGATATCGTCGTGCACGTTTTTAGTATCGACGCTCGTGAGCATTACGCCCTCGAACGGCTGTGGGGTGATGCAGAATTGCTTGCCATCGTCGATGACGACGAGCTCGCAACACCGTGAAATACCGCACCCTCCGCTGGCAGCCTGCTACTGCCGAGGCGCGTGGGGCCCTGGTGATCCTGGATCAAACCCGGCTGCCAGGTGAAGTCGTCGATCTGGTTTGCACGGATGTCGAGATGGTCGCTGAGGCGATAGAGATGTTACGCGTTCGAGGCGCTCCCGCCATCGGAGTTGCCGCTGCTTATGGTGTCGCCTTGGGTGCCCAGTGCGCGCTCGAAAAACCCGCCGCCGAATTTCAGCGCACCCTTGAAGCCACCGTTGAGCGACTTGCGCGCACGCGACCAACGGCGGTGAACCTGTTCTGGGCGCTGCGCCGCATGCAAGGCGTGATGACCAATAAGGTCGCTGCTGCTCGAGAATCGATGTGCGATCATTTGCTGGCTGAAGCCAATCGAATCTGCCTTGAAGATCAGGATCTGTGTCGCCGCATCGGCCAGCATGGCGCGGCGTTGCTCAAGGACGGCGACAAGATCTTGACGCACTGCAATGCCGGCAGCCTGGCCACGGCCGGGTCCGGAACGGCCCTCGGCGTGGTCTATGCCGCCCACGAGGACGGTAAAAAGCTGAGCGTGTTCGCTGACGAGACCCGGCCACTGCTGCAAGGATCACGACTGACGGCCTGGGAACTGATGCAGAATGGAGTCGACGTTACGGTGATCTGCGACGGCTCCGCCGCGACCGTGATGCGAGGCGAGAGCATCGACTGTGTCATCGTGGGTTCGGACCGCATAGCGGCCAACGGCGATGTCGCCAACAAGATCGGTACTTATGGTGTTGCCATACTCGCCCAGAGACACGGAATTCCCTTTTACGTTGCTGCCCCGACATCAACGATCGATATCGAGATTCCCTACGGTGACCAGATTCCGATCGAAGAGCGGCGCCCGGAGGAGATCACCGCCGGCATGGGAAAGGTCACGGCTCCGGCGGCCGCCAAGGTCTTTAACCCGGCCTTCGACGTAACCCCCCATGACTTGGTCTCTGCGATAATTACCGAGTTTGGTGTGGCCCGGGAGCCCTACGAGGCTACCCTTAGAGAATGGGTGCAAGAGGCTGCCAAAGAGGTTGGGACATGAGAAGGGCGGAGACCCGCTTCACAAAGTGCCTCTTATTCTGTGCGGCCGTTTCTTTTTTCTTCGGCGGCTGCAGCATAAAGGTCGTACCGGCCGCCGCTCCACAGGTTTACTTTGCCAAGCAACTGGACACGGCGACGGAGAGGTTTGATCCGCTCCCGTACAGCGAAGACCTGCTGTTGATCCAGCCCAATTTCCCCCGCCCGCACGCCGAGCTTGCCGCAGATCCTCCAGCCATCGGCGCCGCAACGAAACAGCCGCTGAACCCCGATAACGGCCCTGCTGCTCGTGTCGGGGACGCCCGCATCATCTACCGTGTTCAGGTAATCGCCCTGCGAGATAGCGTCTCGGCCTCCAACCTGGTGGCTCAACTGCGGCAGTATGTGAGCGCTGGCGTTGAAATGGTTTTGAAAAACAGGCTGTTCATGGTTCTGGCAGGTCATTTTGACAACAAGGATGAGGCGCTTGCGCTCAAGAGTACGATCAAGGCCCTCGGGGGAGATTTTTCCGAAGCGTACGTGATCACAGTGGTTGAAATCCCAGACATGACGCGGATTCCCGAAGTCTACAAGGATCCGGCGCCAATAGCGGCGGACCTCGAGCCACTCTTTGATAGTGAACTCCCGGCGTACGAGGCACCGATCGCCGAGTCTGATTTTGTGGATGAGTACGAGGAACCGGACCAGCCTGAGCTTGTGCGCGTCAGTGGATGGCGTGTGCGCATCATGCAATCGCGCGACTATCACACAGCAGAGCTTTTTCGCAATGCAGCACGTCTGAAGCTGAGACGGAACGATATCGAGATAAAACTCAAGAACCCTTACAACAGGGTGTTGGTAGGCAACTATCGTACTGAAAGTGAGGCGCAGCAAGCGGCTGAGTCGTTCAAGCGCAAAGGGTACAACAACGCCTTTCAAGTTCGCGACATGGTTGACCTGCCCAGAGATCGTTCACGGTGAGCAAGACGCTGTTCCGACTGTTGTTGACGATGCTCGTACCACTGTCTGCCTGTGCCCCGTTGATGTCGACGAGAGCAGGTGATAACACCACGCTCGTCGCAGCTGACTCAACTGAGATCCTTGATCAGACGTCGTTGAGGGCCTTCGACAGTATGCTGCTTACGGCCCGCTGGCACCTGTTTCGTGCACTCGACGATCGCACCATGGAGCGCTATCAGGATGCCCAGCGAGAGCTCGACAACTCCTTCAAGCTGCTGGCGTCCCTGGAGCAGTATCCGCACGCCGAAACGGACACCTCCGCGGCCAACACCGCCCATGTCGAGGTCGAGAAGTTGGGCACCGCCGTAGAGGAAGCCTACCTGTCGCTGGTTCCAAACCTCGAATTGTTTTCACCCGATAGCCCGCTGTCTCTGCTGCTGGCAG
>Ga0114999_10004023_pt1 | contig 18026 bp, 18 predicted proteins | sample ArcticOcean_MG_C_3_FD_89820 | JGI IMG/M metagenome (GOLD analysis project Ga0114999, IMG submission 89820) | Marine microbial communities from western Arctic Ocean - ArcticOcean_MG_CB8_126 | ecosystem: Environmental > Aquatic > Marine > Oceanic | place: Arctic Ocean: Canada Basin | collected...
ACGATCATACCGCAGAGCATCTGCCCATTGCGATAGACGTAGTACTGCGAGTCATCAAAATGGCACGACGTGGAGCCGTGCATGCGCAGGCCCTCTGTGCCCTTGCCACCTGTCAGCATGAAGGGCGAGTGGTCCATCTTCCAACCACGCCCAAACAAGGTGTTCAGATAGGGGATCAGTTTGCGATGGGTGAGCAGGTCACGGAAGGGCAGGCAATGAGGCTGTTCCCACGTGAGCATGCCGGTAAACATGCCGCGACGAACCGGACCATACGTGCCACCTTCGGCGTGTGAATTAGGATCGTCGACCCGTTCGTCCCAGTTGGCATCGAAGGCCTCATTGAGAGATGTCACTTCCTCGGGCGAGAGGAAACTCTCAATCTTCAAGAATCCCTGCAGGTCGAAAAGAAACCGTTCACGTTCATTCATATAGTCACTCACTCTTCCATCAGTTTCCGAACTCAGTGGTCAGGGGCATGATCTTCTCGAGAGCGAAGTTTCGCGCCATGGTTCCCAGCTCTGCCAGAGACACCGGGGGGGCTGTCGGTCATCTCTTCGTCAGCGTTGAGAAACAAAGTCGGCCCACACGTTTCGGATCCCGCTGCTTGCACGGTGAGCTGAACTGCCCCGGCGGCTTCTTGCGGCGGCAGAGATTGTTGACGTGCGGCAGGGCGCGATGAAACTCCCCAGATATTTATTATTGAACTATGTTAGTCATAATTAGCCATATAGTCCAAAACAGGAGGCGCAATGGAACAGGTGAGTATCCACGAAGCCAAGGCGAAGCTATCGGCCCTGATTGCACAGGTCGAGCGTCTAGGAGACAAGATCACGATCTGCCGTTACGGCCGTCCCGTAGCCGAACTGGTACCGGTGAAGCACGGCAGCCGCACCCAGGTGGATCCCGAGTTGGCAAAGGTCGTTGTTAAAGGTGATCTGACTCAAGCAACAACCGATGAGTGGGAGGATGTCTGAGCGCAGTCTTTTGCTCGATACGTGTGCATTGATTTGGCTGAGTGCAGGAGCATCGGAGTTGTCCGACAGTTCACGAATGGCGATCGATCGGGCAGATACGGTCTGGGTATCGGCGATCAGTGCGTGGGAGATCAGCCTCCTGGTTTCGAAACAGAAGCTGATACTACCGGACACGTCCAAGAGTTGGTTCGAGAAGGTGCTGGATCAGCATCGTCTCTCGCTGGCGGGGCTGAGCGTGGATGTTCTAGTGAGCGCGAATGAGCTCCCGTGGCATCACCGGGATCCCGCGGATCGGTTCATCATTGCGACGGCACAGGCGACGGGCGCATCTGTGGTTACCACGGACAGGAAGTTTGAGTTGTACGATGTTCCTGTGATGAGGTAGGCAGGGCTCGGGGCTTCACCCCTATGGCCATCATGAGAAACGCCCGGCCCTTTGCCAACAAGGACCGGGCGTTGTCAACGGCTGCGGCGCGTCTGCTGGGTGTAGATCGTCACAAGGTGAACCGGCTACTACGCAAGACGGAATGAGGGACAGGCGTCGCCCGACTCCGCAATGCATAACGTGTGTCGTGCAGATCCAGATTCTCACGTGCCGCCAGTTCAGGGTCGTCGAGCAGTTCAGCCGTCTTCTTCTTCAGATCTTCGACAAGATCCCCGCTCAGCACTGCAGGCACATGAACGAAACCGTCGCGATGGAAGTTGTCTGCAATGGTCTGCAGTTCTTCCACGTCGAAGTGGCACTGTGTCGAATTGTCGTTGTTCATATTCATCACATTCCCGGGCAGATCATAGGGCGAAGGCTGCTTCCAATACGGCAGGGAGATCTCGTCGCCTTGCCGAGTCCCCAAGCGATCTTGGAGTTGTCGCCGTCTTCACCTGCGCACACACAGAATGGAAAACGATGTCCCTACGGAAAGTGTATCTCGCCAAGAGCGTGGCCAACGAGGCCGTCGACGGGTGGCTCGATGACCACGCGGTGATCATCGACCAGGAGAGAATCGAGTCTGTCCTTCCACGCAGCCAGCTGCCGGGGGACATTGCCGAAAGCGCAGAAGTGCACGATCTCGGCAATGTCTCGCTGCTGCCGGGGCTCATCGATGCCCACTGTCACATGCACTGCGCCGCAGTCGCCGATTCGCTCGAGCACGCGTTGACGGATACGGACCAGCAGTTGACGATGCGCGCTGTGACGGCCATGCGCAAAGCACTACTTGCAGGAACCACGACGATTCGAGATATCGGGTCGCGCAACGACGTCGCATTCCCCGTGCGCGAGGCGATCAAGTCAGGCACGATCCCCGGCCCACGTCTGCTTGTGTCAGGCCAACCGATCACGATCACCGCTGGTCACTGTTGGTTTTTCAGTTCGCAAGCAGATACAGCAGACGAAGTGGTCACGGCCGTGCGCACGCAGATACGCCTTGGTGCGGATCTGATCAAGGTGATGGCGACGGGTGGTATGTTCACGCCCACGGCCAATCCGGCGCGTCCACAATATTCAACCGAAACCCTGAGCGCCGCCGTCGAGGAGGCCGAGCGTGTGGGCATTCCCATCGTCGCCCACACCCTCGCTGCAGAGGGTGTGCAGCGTTGTGTCGATGCGGGCGTCCATCATCACATTCATGCGAGATGGCGTGCTCGAGATCCCGATCTGACCCTCGACTACAGGCCGGATGTCGTGGCCCGCATCGTCGATCTCGGCCACTGGGTCGATCCCACGATCGGTCACATCTTCCGCGGCACATTGGCGAATCATCAGCGCGCAGGCAAAGAAGGCAGTGCCGCGTCAGCCTCGACAGACGCGCATCTGGCATTGCTGCGGTGTATGGACGAGGCCGGTGTCCGCTTTACCTCGGGTCTCGATATGGGCATGCCTCATGCACCGCACGACGGCACGGCGGCCAATGCGTGGGCCTTCGTCGATTGGATGGGGTGGTCGCCCTGGCGTGCGTTAGAGACGATGACGAGGGCGACGTCCGAGGCGATCGGTCTCGCTGATACGGTGGGACAGATCAAGCCTGGGTTGGTCGCCGACCTTGCAGCCTTCGACGGCGATCCTGCGGCCGATATCCGCCAGCTCGATATTGCGTCGAGTGTGGTGCAGGCGGGCAAGCTCGTGAAACTGAATCACCAGACGCTGGTGTAGTCGCGCGCTATGGCAAAGCCTCGAGGTGTGTGATGACGTCGTCGAGATCCATCACATCGCCGAGGTCGATGTCGATGTCGAGCAGATTCACCTCGTGCAACAGCTCGCATCTTTCGCCGACAGCCTGGCGTGGTACGATCACCCGAAAGGTGTGCGCCGCATCGCGACTCGTCGCGTAGATACAGTGGCTCGTGCTCACGCCGGTGACGATGAGTGTATCTATGCCGAGGGTGGTCAGATTGTGATACAGATTCGTGCTGTTGAAGGCTGAGGCATACTTCTTTTTGATGATCCGCTCGTTGTCACGGCGCGCCAGGCGAGGATCGAGCTCCATCAGACCTGCGTCTTCGGGGCCGATATTCGATTCACACTTGTTGTTGTGTGGACCTGGTGGATCGGCTGGATCATAGTCGTAGGTGGTGAAAAAGATTGGGATCTGGGCGCTGCGTGCCGCCTTCAGCAGATCACAGGTGGAATCGACGATGGGATCGATGTGGCTGCCCATGGGCGGCTTGTCTGGTTTCGTCCACCACAGGGCGAGATCGATGACGATCAGCGCCGGTTTCTTACCGAACCCACCCCGCCCCGCCCATCCCATGTCGATATAGCGCTGCCGAAGATTCTCCATGTGCGCCTTGAGTGGGCCACGCAATTGGTCAGGTAACCGCAGCTCTGGCGAGCCGAAGGGTGGTGCTTCGTCTTGGGCAGAGGACATGTGGAATGCTCCTGTGAAGGATTTCTATTCTCGGTAACAGTCCCTCTCTTCTCCGCGCAAACACAGGTTTGTTAAGATCTGTGTCCAGGATCAGGCTGAATCAGCGGTGGTTTCGACATCCGCCCGGTCGAGACCAGGTCGGCCATCAGATCAAAGTCAGAGCCGTTGTGGACGATCGGGAAGCCCTGTTCGGCACGGAAGGTGCCGATGATGACATCGATCGTCTTGCGGCCGGTGATTTCCCTCGAATGAAGGAGACCAGGTCACCTATGCCTACGAAATCCTGCTCGAGGCACTGATCGCCTTCCGAACTGATCTTGCCCTTCAGGGAGCGCAGCTTCATCTGATTGTTGACCTGGACGAGTAGACGCAGGCCCGATTCGATCGCCGCGCGTTTCGTCCGGCAGCCGCTGCTGCGGAGGTGCGCGCTCCATCAATTCGTCGTCTATTACTACATCGTCCTCAGCGTATGCCTCCCTAGTGTGTCTGCACCCTGCACATCAGGATGAGCATCGTCAAGGTCGAAGGGGCGCCTGCTGTCATGGGATTGCTCACGAATCCCTGAGCGGATGGCGATAGAGCGCTACGTCACGAATAGCGGGGGCCACGCGGCCGACGATGCAGATACGCACGCCGTCTACCGCTTGGCTGCCAATGTCGATCAGGCGTCGGTTGCCGATGGCCTCTCCCTGCTTGACCTCCCGCCACTCTCCATCTGCCAGCACCTCGACGGACCACGTGTCGACTCGCTGGCCTAGCTGGACCTGCTCACGCAGGCCGACAATCCCCACGCACTGCGACGCGGCAAACGTGCAGGTCACGGTTAGCTGCTCGCTCTCGGACTGTAGCCAGGTTTCCTCTCCCTGCAGATCCTCGACACTGCCGGAATCCGCCAGCACAGTGGCTGCACCGATACAATTGGATGCAAACATCGCCTCGCGCAGTGCCTTGAATCCCATGAGCGACTCCCGGTCGATCTCATGGATACGGCCGCGACGGTCCGGCGGCAGATTGAGTAGGAGCGACGTTCCCCGCCCGACGGATTTCAGATACAGATCAAAGAGATTCTCGGGGGGGCGGACCTGGTCGTTCTCTGCTTCGTGGAAGAACCATCCCGGTCGAATGGAGACGTCCGCTTCGGCGGGCAACCAGCTGCGCCCTTCGCGATCGCCCGCGTTGAGGAACTGGGTTGGTGAATCCCAGGCACCCACCATGTCATCGGTCGACCGCGTTTTGGTCAGCCGTGCTTGAAAGGATTCCGGATCAATTCCGGGGAAGACAAGGTCTTCGTTGATCGTCGACCAGCAGGGATCCCCAGCGATCCCTTTCTCATTGCCCACCCAGCGCACGTCGGGTCCGGCATCACTGAACATGACCGCATCGGGTTGATTGTCGCGCACGATCTGTCGCGTGTTGTCCCAATCGTAGTACGTTGTCCGGTCGATGCTGCGCGTCTCGTTGGCACCGCCGTAGTATCCGTCGCCGCCATTGGCGCCGTCGAACCAGACCTCAAAGAGGTCGCCGTAGTCGGTGGTCAGTTCGTGCAGCTGTTGGCGGAAGTATTCGATATAGGCAGGTGTCCCGTACTGGGCATGGTGGCGATCCCAGGGCGACAGGTAGATGCCGAACTTGATCCCCTGGCGGCGGCAAGCGTCGGACAACTCGCCCACGACATCGCCACGTCCGTTCCTCCAGGTGCTGCTGGCGACGGAATGCTCCGTATGCCGGGAGGGCCAGAGGCAGAAACCGTCATGATGTTTACAGGTCAGGATCAAGCCTTCCATGCCCGCGTCCTGCACGACTGCCACCATGTCGTCTGCGTCGAAGTCGGTTGGGTTGAAGAGGGAGGGGGACTCATCCCCGTAACCCCACTCCTTGTCCGTAAAGGTGTTGGTCGTGAAGTGAATGAAGCAGTAGTAATCTAGCTCGTGCCACGCGAGCTGACGCGCTGTCGGGAGAGGTAGATTCATGTCTGCCTGAGCCTCTCATCCAGGTTACGGATGGTCATGTTTGCCATGGGGCCATCTCCAGGAGACGATATGTAGTGCAATCAATGATTAATTCGACATCATTGATTGCACATTGTCAACGCCAAGAAGGTCAGCGCGGAAACCTGCCGACCGACCGCATCGTGAGAAGGTCTGACTCGTTTGGAACAACGATGTGACGCGCATTTTCGCCAGCGCCGCCGCTGCACGGCAATGGCTGAGGCGCGCCTTCCGCCTCTCCATAGATTGGCATATACAACAACGCCGTCGGCCTCCCGACCCATCTTGCCGAAAGGGGACTGGCCGTTCAGGGGAGCAAAGTTGAGGAATGGGTCTTCTCCCCATCAATGGCCGCCGTACCGGGATCGCACGACACGTGGGTCGGTGGGACCTGTATGATTCGTAAGCCCGTTGCCGTCCGCGTCGTCGTCGCCCTGGCCCGAGAGGATGGCGGGCGGCGATGGCGAGCATAGTCGCCGTCTGCCGGTTGAAGCGCTGATCCAGCCGCTGATAGGCCGCATCGAAGCGACGATTTACGTCGTCGCGTGTCTGAGGTTGATCCTGGTCGGCCATCGGGGCGTTCTCCAAGGCAGCTGAGGGAAGTCGCTCCAGCAACCATGCAGGTAGGTGACGACCATGTCTGATTCTCGTTATGTTTTGTGCCATCCACTGGATCTACCCAAAGGGAAGAATCTTATGCTGCCATCCGTCGATTTTTGTGGTTTGACCATCCGTCGTTTGATCGTGGGCGCCAATCCATTTGGTGGCTATTCACACCAAAGCAAATCGCGTGATGCGGAGATGGTCGCCTTTCACACGAAAGAGCAGATCTTCGAGACCTGGCATCGTGCTGAAGCTGCGGGCATCAACACGATGATCACGAACAACGAAACGCCGCGGGTCATGCAGTCGGTGGAAGAGTATCTGTCCGGGGGCGGTGCATTGCAGTGGATCGCGCAGGTGAACAATCGCACGGGGCCCGAGATGACGGATGCAGTGGACCACGTCGTCGATGTGGGCTGCAAGGCTCTGTATTTCCACGGGGGGCGTATCGATCAGCTCTATCTCGATCAAGATGCCGACACGCTGCGCACCTGGGTGGAGCACGCCAAGTCGAGGGGCACCATTGTCGGTGTCGCCGCCCACGCACCCGAGGTGCATCTGTGGGTCGACAGCCTGAATGTCGTCGACTTCCACGCAGTACCGTTCTTCAACTGCGGATCACTGCATGATGGGCGTGGGCACAAGTTCCAATTGAAAGATGTCGCAACGGCGACTCAATGCATCCGCACGATTCAGAAACCCGTCATCGCCTACAAGATCATGGGCGCCGGCCGCATCGATCCTCGCATGGCCTTCGAATACACCTTCGACCATATCAAACCGACGGATGTCGTTAACGTGGGTATGCATCGTGGCGACAAGGATGACATGGTGGAAGAGAATGTGTCGATTGCTGAAGAGGTGTTGCGGCGTGACTAGGAACCTGACATGAAAATCACAGACGTTACCATAGACCGATTCAAGACCACAAGCCGTACCATTGCCGACGCCGATGGGCATGGACACCCGGCACCCGAGCCCTATGAGACGACGTCGTCGATCATGCGGATCCATACCGACGACGGGGTCGAAGGTGTGACGGTCGGTGGAAATGCTGCGCTCGTAGAGAGCATCGTGAAGCCACTGCTCATTGGCCGCGACCCTTTCTTTCGCGAGCAGATCTGGCATCAGCTGAATGAGCGTCAGCGGTTGCACAAGGGAACGCTGTCCGACAAGCTGATCTGTGCCGTCGACCTGGCCCTGTGGGATCTGGCAGGCAAGGCGACCCATCAGCCCGTATACAAGCTGCTGGGGGCGACGCGTTCGAAGGTGCCCGCCTATGCGTCGACCATGTGTGGAGATGAACTACCGGGTGGCTTAAGCACCCCGGAGGAATACGGTATCTTCGCCAAGGCCTGTCAGGACAAGGGCTACTCAGCCTTCAAACTGCACACGTGGCAACCGCCGATCGAATGGGCGCCGGATCCGAAGGTGGATGTCGCCGCTTGTGCCGCTGTGCGCGAAGCCGTGGGCCCCGACATGCGGCTCATGCTCGACCCCTTCCATTTTTACGATCGCCAGGACGCCTGCTGGATCGGGCGAGAACTGGAGAAGCTCGACTACTACTGGATCGAGGAGCCCATGGACGAGCAATCCATGTCGTCCTACAAGTGGCTGACGGATCAGTTGCTGATTCCCGTCGTGGGGCCGGAGACAATGGAAGGCAAGCATTTCACACGGGCCGAGTGGATCATGCAGAATGCGTCGGACATTTCCCGTGCAGGTGTGGGCGACGTGGGTGGTCTCACGCCATTGATGAAGACGATTCATCTGTGCGAGTCACACGGTGTGCGTTGTGAGATTCACGGTGGGGGTCCGGGCAATCTGGCCGCCCTGTGTGCTATGCAGATTCCAGGAGAATACTACGAGCGCGGTCTCCTGCATCCCTTCGTCGACTACGATGAGCCACCGCCGCATCTGCATTCGATCGCGGACCCGCTCGACGCGGAAGGCAACGTCACCATCGCTGATACGCCGGGGTTAGGGTGGGACTTCGACTGGGAGTGGATCGCCGCTCATCACGTCGACTAAGAGCGATTAAGGCCAGCGCTGCGATGGCCACCCGCACTTGGCAGCTTCTACCCGAAGCGGGTCTGCACTCGTTGGCGCAAGTCGGCGTCTCGAGATTCGAGCACGATAGGGCCGTTGAAATCAGCGGCTGTCAGGGCGTCGGCGATTTCGTCAACTGGGACGTCGCCATCATCCAGGCGCACGAGGCTCACCTGTTGGGCCCAATCGCGGGCGAAGGCAGCAAGGTCGACGGCAGCTGCACGTAGTGGTGCCACATCGAGAATCACGCCGACACCATCGATCCCAGACAGCAGCTCATCGAAGTCTGCTGCTGTCTGCAAGACACTGTCGACGGCAGGCCCCACAGCGAAGGTGACATCCGGGATGCGCTCGACCAACTGACCCAGTCCCTCCACCAGATCGGCGCGTGCTTCCTGCGCCTGCTCCTGGCTCGAGGTCGTGCCACTGCGGACACTGATCGTCTGGATGCCCAGGGCGCGGCCCAGATGTGTGTCCCATTCGAGCTGGCGCAGATTGTAGGGTAGATTGCGCTCGTCCGAGTCAGCTTTGCGACCCGTGAGAGGGCGAATTTCGTAGGCCGCCAGCTTTACCTGCGACGCAGCCAGCGCGTTGCGGATGTCACGGACAGACAGGTTATCCCGCACGACACAGCTGCTCGTGCGATGCCGGAATAGCTCAATGGCGCCAAATTCGTCCTGCTGCGCAGCTGCGAGGAGGGCGGCTAGTTCAAGCTCCGGCTCGGCGGCGGCGGACAGGACACAGTTCATCGTCAGATTCCCCGCCATTACATGTCCCGCCATCACTGAATGCCCTCCCAATAGGTCCACATGTCGTCGGGTGTCTCAAAACGAATGTCGTTGAGATCTTTGCGTGCCAGGCGCGCGATCAGGGCCATGCGAATATTGCGTGCACAATTCTTCGAACCTGAGTGCACGGTCTGGCCGTGCCAGAAACAGACGGTCCCCGCCGGCCCCGTGACTTCTACCTGCTCCGGCAGGTCGAAGACATCCCGCGAACTACCACCGTTGATGCTGAGAAAGGAGTGGTCACGGAAGTAGTTCGCCGCCTGGCGATGCGATCCGGGCCACACAGTGAAGCCACCGCCGCGAGGCTCTATGTCTTCCACGTAAATCGTGACACCCACATGGAACAGACCGACCGTGCCTTCCGGTACGCCATTGGTCGGTGTGTAGTAGCCATCGAGATGGCCACCGGACGCCGGCGCCCAATCGTGCTCGCCTGTGGGGAAAACAAGGTGAGGTCCGGGGCCACCCGGGTTGAGCCGATCTTTGCCGACGAGTTCTTCGGCTGCAGCGAAGACGGGGGAATCCATGACGGTACCACGAATGGCGGCATGGCTGCCGGGTACTGGTACGCGTGGGCCGGCGCCGATCCACGTGGCGGGATCGGTGCGGTCTGCATCAAGACCCGCCCAGATGGCATCGCTCGCCGCCTGGATATGCTCGTGATTGAGCAGGTCATGACGGATCAGATAGCCATTCTCTTTGAAAGATTGCTTGTCCTCTGCACTGAGATAGGGCACGTGCTTCCTCGGTTCGATCGGTGGCGCCGGCGGTGCGCCGGCTTGTTTTTAGACGCGACTGCCAATATAGCTTACTGGGTCTCGCGTATCACCCCCTAGCCCCTGGACCCCTTGGAGATATGATGGATCCTACGTACCTGCAGCTTCTTGGAACGGGAGCAGGAGATGCGAATTTCGATTCTGCCGATCCGGAGAATGTCCCGCAGAAGGACAGACGCCGATACACCTGCAACTTCCTTGCCCCCAACACGCTGATCGATTTCAACAACCACACAGCGGCTGCCCTGGTTGAATATGGCATTGATCCAGGGTTGATCGAAACCCTACTCATCAGCCACGGCCACTTCGATCACTTCCAACCACTTGAAATCATCCGTTTCGCCGCCACGTTGCCGCATCCTCTCAAGATCTATGGCAACAGCATGGTGATCGATGCATTGGAGTTGTGTCGTGATCACGTCTTCGACGAGACCTCGGGTCGATTCGTGACCCATCAAGATCCCTGCAACATCGAAACGACGAAGCTTGAGTTGAATGTTCGACAGACCGTGGGCGGCATTCACGTGACACCGTTGCTCGGCAATCACTTCATGAACAAACCTTACTGCATCATGGAGCAACAGGTTTTCAACTATCTCGTTGAAACAACGAGCAAGTCCATCTTCTATGGTCTCGATTCCTCTTATCTGATGCCTCAGACCTTCGCTGCGTTGGCGGACACACATCTGGACCTGGCGATTCTGGACGCCACCTTCGGTCCTCGGGAGATCGATCCAGTCACTTCCGGCCATCTCAACTGGACTATGCTGGATGAGACTCTCATCGAGCTACGCCGGGCTGGCTGTGTAGACGAGGACACGGTCGTGATTGCCGCCCATCTAAGCTCTGCCAGTGTTGGCGCCTATGAAGAGTTGGCTGAAGAGCAGGCGAAGAAGGGGATCACCCTGGCATACGACGGGTTGGTGCTGCCCCTATAGCCCGCTCAGCGTGCCGTCGTACATCGCCGCACGAACTGCGTCATGTCTGCCCAGGAGGAAACGGCGCCAGGGGCCATTTCGTTGCCGTCGCCTCGATGTCAGCGCGCAGAACGTCGATGGGTTTGATGTCGTCACGCAGACCGGGCACGGAGTCGCCTGTCATGAGGGTGTGTCCAAGCCTTCTTCGCCTGCCTGCCGGGACGCCAGTACCCACGGATCCTTCGTCGCCAGGCGAAACTGACGCACCTTGGTGCGCATCTGTGCGGCGACTTCAGCCAGGGCTGGTTCGTCGATCAGATTGTTGGCTTCGACTGGATCAGCCTCTATGTCGAAGAGTGCTTCAGCCCGTTGATGCAAAAATTCTTCGGTCGGGCGCTGACCCATCATCGGCAGATGTTCCTCCGTCACCGCTTGCCAGGTGGGGGATGCCCACAGGTCGCTGGGGAGAGGTCGCGTCAATTCCGGATACAGGTTGCGCACGTATTTGTACTGACGCCCACGCAGGGCACGATAGGGGTAGTAGTTGGTCACTTCGTGGAAGGTGTGGGATGTGAAGGTCTCGTCCCACCCTGTTGGATGTGGTTGATCCAGGATCGGTAGCATGGATCGTTCGGGCAGACCCTCTGGCGTTTCGACACCGCACCAATCGAAGATGGTTGGTGCAATATTCGACCAGTTGACGAGGCCGTCGCATTCCACCTCGGCCGCTCCAGGACGGGCGATCAGCAGTGGACAGTGGTGACCGGAATCGAAGGAAGATGCCTTCGCTCCAGGGAAGGGCATGCCATGGTCACTCATGACGATGATCATCGTATCATCCGCTCGACCTGCCTCATGCAGTGCCTCGATGGCCAGGCCAATCCCTGTGTCGAGTCGAGAGATGGACTGATAGTAATCGGCCAACTCGGCCCGCACATCGGGGTGATCGGGCAAGAAGTCGGGGACCGGCACATCTGCCGCGTTGTAGCGAATCTCCTCTACTCCCTCATAGGCACGCTGATTGCCAAAATCGCGATGAGGATCGGTGAAACCCATCTGCAGGTAAAAGGGCTTGTCGCCGATGTCGGCAAAGAATTCTCGCGCCATCGATGCCATCTGTGGAACATTGCGTGGACTACCGGGTACTTTCTGCATGTCGTGAGTCCACGGATACACACTCTGTGGCTGTACGTGCAGCTTGCCAATGATACCCGTGGCGTACTCCGCGTCGCCCAACTGTCGTGGAACCGACGGCATCGACGCCGCTGTGTGGAAGTTGTGGATAGAGTGCGAGTGACCATACTGACCGTGGGTATGGCTGTAGTGGCCCGTGAGAATGTTGGCGCGACTTGCAGCACAAGAAGGAGACGTGCAGTAGGCGTTGGTGAAGCGTGTGGCGCGATGCGCCAGGGCGTCGACCTTCGGCGTCTTGATGACACGGCTGCCATAGCAGCCGGCGAGAGGACTCCAGTCATCGGCGATCAGGAGCAGGACATTCTTGCGAGGTTCGCACATGGGGTCTTTCAGTGGTCTTCGCGTTACGGAGGTTTGTCGCAAACTACCCGACTCGAGCGGCGTGTGCCACCCGGCCAATATCTTACCAGCTGGTGGCGGAGCACCTAGCGCATTCGTACAGTCGACGTATGCATAGGACTAGAATAAAAATGATGTCGTGGCACCTCGTGCGACTCGCATTGCCGAGACGTCAGATCGTGCAGGTGATCTGGCTGGGCTCAGTCGCGGCTATGACGGCGAGCTGTGGTGACGATGATCGGACGATCACTTCTCCCGTCGCACAGGGATCCACCTGGTTTCAGGTGCAGCAAATCCTCGCGACAAACTGCACGAGCTGTCACACACAGGGCACGTCACAGGCCCGACAGTCAGGGCTGATCCTGACCAAGGACGTCGCCTACGCAGAGTTGGTCGGCCAGGCTCCTACCAATCCGGCGGCATTGGCGGATGGATTGCTGCGTGTTGGGACGGATGGCCCAGTAAGTCTGCCCACGAGTCTCCTGTGGGAGAAGATCAACGCACCCAACGAGGATCACTTTAGCAACGACCATGGGCAGTATGGCACGCTCATGCCGCCACCTCCTCAGCGACCGCTGACCTATGGCGAGCTGGAACTGATTCGTAAGTGGATCTTCGCCGGCGCACCCGAGACGGGTGCGGTCGCTGATGTGGCATTGCTCGAGAACGTTGATCGCTACACGTATGGCCCAGAGGACTTTGTGGCCCTATCGCCACCCGCGACGGGGACCCAATTGCATCTGGGTCCCTTCGATGTGCTCTCACAGGCAGAGCGGGAGTTCTTCTACTATCAGGCCCTGGAGAATGACGAGCCTGTCTATGTCGACCGTGTTGAAATCGCCATGCGCCAGGGTAGTCATCATTTCATTCTGTATGGATTCAGTGAGCGCACGCCGGAGTGGGTGATTCCAGCGGCAGGGGTGTTCCGCGACCTGCGCGATGATGAGGGAACGCCCATCCTGGCCAACTATCGAGCCATGCCCTTCCATCAGTTCTTCGTGGGAACCCAGTGGCCCGCCTTCAACATGGATATGCCCGCAGGGGTGGCGCTGAAGATTCCCGCCAATTTCGCCTTTGACATGAATGCGCACTATGTGAATCGGTCAAATAGTGCAGTGACGGGTGAGGTCTTCGTCAATCTGCACTATGTCGATCCGGGCAGGATCGAACACGTGGCGGAAGTGATCGATTTCAACAACACGAGGTTCAGTCTGCCGGCGGGGCAGACGACGACCCTCGAGCAGCTGTTCACCTTCGATGAGAGAGCGAATGTCTTTCAGCTGTTTTCGCACGCCCACGAATTAAATACGCAGTTCCGTGTCGAAATCGCTGGCGGTGCGCGCGACGGGGAAGAGGTGTATTTCTCCAACGATTGGGAACATCCACCGATCGTTGAATACGATCCACCGATGGTGCTCGAGTCAGGTGAAGGGTTCCGTCTGATGGCTACCTATGAGAATACGCGTGATCGGGACGTGGCCTTCGGGCTGCTCAGCACAGACGAAATGATGATTCTCTTCGGTCTGTACTATCCGGACTGAGCTGTCGGCTCATCCCCTTTGTGAGCCTGGCCCGACGTTGTATCCCTGCGCCTTCTCAAGCTCTTTCCCAGCAAAGACCAGCAGCAAGACCAAGGCACTCGTCAGACGCGCCGACCCGGCAATGGCGAAGGTCGCCCCGTAGCCATAATCGACAATGATGAAGCCGGCGACGAGGCTCGCAAGCCCGGCAGGGATCTGAAAGCCCGTGACACGCAGACTCTGCATCCGCGCCCAATATCTGCTGGGGATGATCTGCGTCGCATAGGTCATCTCTGTCGGCGTCGTAATCGCTTCGACGATGGCGGCGATCAGAAACAGAAGCATGCCCAGACCCAGATGGTCTGTGAGGCCCATGCACAATAGCGCCAGGGAGCCGAAGATGCGCGCGGGTACGATGGTCTTGATGGCGCCCAACTTGCGCGCAATCGCGGGGGCCAGAACGGTCGAGGGCACGGCAACGACCTGGCTGAGAAAGAACACGAGGCCAATCATCGGTGTCGACAGCCCCAGAGCCTGCTGGAAGAAGACGTTGAAAAAGGGGAAGGAAAACCCCATCGACGCGCCGCGGCAGGCACTGGTGATGCCAAAGGCAACGAAGGTGCGCATCGGAAAGGGCACTGAATCATCGCGTTCTTGTGCCCGGTTGCGCGAGGTGGTCGTATGCACCCCGAGCAGGGGCAGCATGGCGACAAAGCAAAGGGCCGACCCGACGAAGAGGGCATAGCGAAAGGGCTCCGCTTCGTCGATGCCAACTCCTGTCAGATAACTCATCAGATCCGGCAGGGAGCCACCCACCAGGCTCAGTGCCATGCGTGTGATTCCCTGGATGCTCATCCAGATGGCAATCGACTGTGCCCGCCGCTGCGGCGCCGCATTCTCACTGAGGAATGGCACGTGGTTGACCCAGATGAAGGCGCCCGATGTGCCGGCGACAAAGGCTAGCACCAGTAGCAGTGAGCGATCGGTGACGGTGCAGAGTCCGATCTGGGTGACGGCCATCACTGCCGCCGACGCGATCAAGAAGGGTTTACGACCGACGCGATCACTGATGATACCAGTGGGTATGGCGAAGATGCCGGACGCCAAGGGAGCCAGGCCCGCCATCTGTCCAATGAAGTCTTCTTGAAATCCGAGTCGTGTCAGATACAGATTGTAGAGGAGCGACTGGATCATCATCCCGGCGAAAAGTGGGATGCCGAAGAGAAAAAAGCGGCGGACGTTCTCGTTGTACTCGCTCAGAGAATAGCCGCGCAGCAGATCACTCAAGTTTCTTTAGGCTCCACCATTGTTTTCGAACCAGGCCATGGTCGCGGTGGCGATCCCCTCATGTCCGCCTTCGAAGATCGTCACCCGCGCCCGTGCTGCGTGTCGTCGCAGGAAGATCTCTGTGGCGAAGGATTCGTCTGTGATCTGATCAGCGGCGGTGGGGTTGTCCAGATGAGCATCAGGGCGACTCATCTGCTCGATTTCCGCATCGCTGATGAGCTCTGCTCCGGCGGCAGCGGCGAGCGTGTTGAAGGCATGCAGAGACTGCCGAATAGGCACAGAGCCTAGATAGCCATCGTGACGACCTGCAGCGATCTCCAGGGCGACATCTTTGGCGTGGGCCAGGTGCGTGATGGGAGACCGCGCCTGCAATTGGGCATCGATCGCCTCCCTTTCGCCGGGGGCGCCACCGAGGCACTGGCGCATCATCTCGCCATACTTCCCCTCCTTGTGTGTTTCATGCCAGTCGGTGAGATCGCTGATGCCCACCCAGGCGGCAGCGGCGGTCCATTGGTCTGGGTAGCGGCCGGCCATGAGCATCGTCATATGGCCACCACCGGAGATACCGGTCAGGAAGATTCGCTCTGCGTCGACCCGGTAGTGTGCCTGCACCCACGCCAACGCATCGAGGATGTCCTGTTGGGCAAAGTGTGATCCAAGAGCCTGCGGGGTATTATTGCAGCCGCGAAAGTTTGGCCACAGGTAGATCCAGCCTCTTGCATAAACCAGTGCTTCCAGATCCTCGCTGCGACCTCCTTCCAGGCCTGAACTCCACGGATGGAGAGAGACGACGAGACCCACCGGTTTGCTGTGTGCATCGACCTTGTCAGGCAAGGTCAAATAGGATGGTTGATCGGTGCCGTCCATCGAGCTGGTCACCAGGATCTTGCTTCGATCCGCCATTACCGTACTCTCCTGTGAAAGTGCGTCAAAAAAACACTCCCGGACGACAAGGCCCGGGCAACAAGGAGCCGCTTCATTGCCAACAGTCTACATCACGGGAGGCGCTACCGGTATTGGCGCTGCCACGGTCCGCAAGTTTGCCACGCACGGATTCGACGTAGCCGTCTTCGACATCAATGGTGAGGATGTGGCCAAAATTTCGGCCGAGATCGACACTGGATCCGTTCATTTTTTCGAGACAGACGTGCGCAATCGGCAGGCAGTACGCACGTCGATCGCTGCGGCAGGTGGGAAGCTGGGGGCTCCGGATGCACTGTTTGTGAATGCCGGCGTGCAGAAGCTGCAAGGCGTCTTCGAAATGGAAGATGAGGACATCGATCTGATCATCGATGTCAATCTCAAGGGCACGCTGTACACAGTGGCTGAGGCGGCGGCATTGATGCGTGACGCAGGCAAAGGCGGAACGATCGTGCTGATGGCATCAGATCAGGCGTTGGTGGGAAAAGAGGGGTCTATTGTCTATGGTGCGACGAAGGCAGGTGTGGCGCAGATGGCAAAGAGCCTCGCGTTGGCTCTCAGTCCACACAAGATCCGCGTCAATGCCGTCTGTCCGGCGACAGTCAAGACACCTCTGACCGATCAGGTATTCTCCTGGCTGGCAGACAAGCACTTCGATGGCGACGTCGACGCAGCGTGGGCTGCAGAAGCCGAGATGCTTCCCATGGGCCGCGTTGCCGAACCCGAAGAGATTGCCGAGGTCGTGTTCTTCCTGAGTCAGCCTACCTCCTCCTTCATGACCGGTGCCCTCGTGCCCATCGATGGTGGACTGACGGCTCAATAGAAACGCAATAGAAAGCAGCGCGCTTGCCCTCGGCCCTGGAGAGTGCCATTGTGGGAGTGCAGAGAGCTAGTCGTCGTGAGCCCAAACTCAGGATCAAGCATGCCAGCACCTCGTATCGCCGTCGGCGGAATCCTGACGGAGTGCAATCACCTTGGTGGTCTACCCATCGACCTGTCCGTCTACGAAGCTTCTGAACTGGTCAGAGGCGATCAGGTTTTGCAGCTCGACACCAGCATCGTCGGGGGCCTGCTCCATGGTCTACGATCGGCCGGCGCCAACCCGGTACCGCTGATCTATGCGTCGGCATGTGCCGGCGGGCCCATCACGAAAGCCTGCTACGAGCAACTGCGTGGAGAGTGGTTTGAACGGCTTGAGCAGGCGTTGCCAGTTGATGGGGTGCTGCTACCGCTGCACGGGTCTGCCCTGGCGGAGGGGATTGATGACCCGGAAGGTGAGATGATCCAAGTCGCACGCACACTGGTTGGCTCGGATGTTCCGGTGATCGTCACCCTCGACCTGCACGCGCACATCACGCCGAAAATGGTAGAACACGCTGACGCGCTGCTTGCATGGGAGACGTACCCGCATGCCGATCAGTATCAGACAGGAGAGCGCGCTGTCGCGCTGCTGATGAAAATGCTGCGCGGTGAGTGCAAACCGACGATGGCGATGGGCAAGGTGCCGGTGATCACGAGCGCGATCCACGGGTCGACCCTCGATGATGACCCTTTTGCCGATCTGATGCGTCACACCAAGTCCCTCGAGCAGCAGCAGGGCGTGTTATCGACGAGTCTGTTTCTCATCCATCCCTACATGGATTGTGCCGGGATGGGCAGTGGCGGATTGGTCGTGACGGACAATGATCTCGAACTTGCCAAAGCCCTTGCACAGGACATTGCGCGTCGATACTGGGATCGTCGTTTTGATCTGGAGCCGGTGACACTCGCACCGGCCGAGGCGATCACCAAGGGGCTGCAGGTGGA
>Ga0114999_10004026_pt1 | contig 18023 bp, 17 predicted proteins | sample ArcticOcean_MG_C_3_FD_89820 | JGI IMG/M metagenome (GOLD analysis project Ga0114999, IMG submission 89820) | Marine microbial communities from western Arctic Ocean - ArcticOcean_MG_CB8_126 | ecosystem: Environmental > Aquatic > Marine > Oceanic | place: Arctic Ocean: Canada Basin | collected...
TGCTCGAGTCGTAATTAATTCGCGTACAGGTACGGCGGTTATAAATCGGTCGGTTAGGGTTGGAGCGGCTGCGGTTTCACACGGCACATTAATGGTGAGAGTCGACGCGTTTAACGAGGTAAGCCAGCCAAATGCTTTTGCTGATGGTATTACGGAACCGGTTCAAAATGCTGAGATAACTGTAACGGAAGAAGATAGCAATATATTTGTTTTCGAACCAGGCATTGAATTGCAGGACATTGTTGATGCGGTAAATCAGGTTGGTGCATCACCGTCGGCGCTCATAGCCATATTAGAAGCGTTAAAACGAGCTGGAAGTCTTAAAGCTGAATTAGTGGTGATCTAAATGGCAGGAATAGAAAATTTTGTAGCAAGTAGATATGACTTTCAGGGTTTGGCAAGCCTTAAGTCTAACGGATCGAAAGATATTGAAAAAGCAAAAGAAATCAATGCGAAAGTTGCCGCCGAATTCGAGTCAATGTTTCTAAAGCAATTGACAGATTCGATGCGGGCCTCGTTAAAACCTTTTAAGAGTGATCTGATAAATACAGACTCTATGGAGCTTTTTGAAGGTATGTTTTATGATGAAGTGTCCCACAAAATAGCCCAGTCACAAGGGCTTGGGCTAGTTGAATGGTTGAATGATATTACGGAAAAACAAGAGCCTACTGCGAACTTGATATCTGCTTTATCAGAAAAAGACATTGAAAAAGCTAGAGAAATACAGACGAAGACTGCCGCCGAATTCGAATCAATATTTTTAAAGAAATGGTAAATATATTAGTCTTAATGGCTAAGAAGATAGATATAAAGTAATTAATTATAGGTATTATTTTATTGTAAATAATTAATTTAACAGAAAACTCAATATGATAAATAGCTGTAATTATATTATTTTTTAGCGAGCGAATTAATTGGCTCTAATTACATAAGTGATAAATTTTTTAATATATTTTAATTTTTAAAGGTAATAAATAACTATAATGGCTGACTTGCTTTCCATAGGCGCTACTGCAACCGAGTTTTATAGACAAGCGCTTTCTACAGTAAGTAATAATATTGCTAACTTGAATTCTGATGGATATTCGAGGCAGGAGGTTAGGGCTGAAGAAAATGTGCCGACATTAACAGGTGTTAATTACTTGGGGTCAGGTGTTAATTCTAAGGGGGTTTATCGTGCATTTGACGAATTTGCAACATCAAACCTTCGTATAGCTACTAGTAAGGTCAATGAACAAGTTCCCCTAATGGAATATACAGATAGATTGGTTGATCTTTTAGGTTCTGAAGAAGGGAGTTTAAGCAATGGAATTAATCGTTTTTTTTCTGCCACTTCTAGCCTTATGGGAAATCCTGCAGAGGAGAGCTTTAGGCAAGAGTTTTTGGGAGCTACGCAGTTCTTTGCGGGACGCTCTAAAGCGATAGGTGCAGAACTAGCCAGTATAGATGAAGAGCTCACTAATGAGCTTAAAATCGAATTCGCTGAACTGAATAAATTGTCCGGAAGTTTGGCATTGGTTAATAAAGAATTAAGTAAAACACCCTTAGCTGGAAAGCAACCACCAGCACTCCTTGATCAAAGGGACTTTTTGCTTCTAGAAATATCAAAGTATGCCAGTCTAGATGTTGAAATAGATGTTAGTGGTAGAGCTCTCGTGAAATTGGCAGGAAGTAGTAAAAGCATGAGATTTGTTGATGAAGATAAGTCCTACTTGTTAGATCCCAAATTTTCCGATGTATCCGGTGGTAAAATTGCTATCGTGCTCGATTCTTATGGCAAGAACCTCAATGTGGGGACAGTGCGAAATGGTTCTGTAGGAGGTATTCTTAGTTTTCGGGATACTATCTTTGAACCGTTGAGGGATAACCTAGATACCCTTGTTACAACAATTGGAACTTCAATTAATAATATCCATAGGCAGGGTCTAAATAAAAATGGTCTAGTTGGACTTTCCCTATTTGATTTGACCCATAAGTACAAAGCTGTAAATGCCGGTGATAAGACAGTATCGAATGCTATTTCGGTCTCTGCACCATCGGGCACGCCAGAGATCAATATTAAAGCTACGTGGGAGGCAGGGAAGAGTAGGTGGCTGGTGACGGATCTTTTAACAACAACTAGTTCTTATATCGCGCGTAACTCTGCCAGTGATAATGGGTTTACTTTTAATAATGTAAATATATCTGCAAACGCGACATTGCAAAATGGCCAGTCATTTTTAATTAGACCAGATCTTCGCGCTATTGATAATATTCAGGTGTCTGTCTTGAATACCGCACAAATAGCAACGGCAGATAGATTACAAATTGAAGGTGCCATTGCTAATTCAAAAGAAACTGAGCCGTCCTTGGAGTACGACAAGCGAGCATTGGCACTCAATGCGCATGCCCAATTAGATACTGGGACTATTCTTGGTGTGCGGCAAGATAAGACTTTCAAAACTAATTCTGTAGAGCCAGCTCTCTTTATTCCCCGCGACGTCGCTGGTTTCACTGTAAGTATTGAGCCGAAGTTCACAGATGATCAGCAGCTTCAGATGTTTACGTCAGAATATAATCATGTGGTCGGTTCAAACACTCTTGCAGCCGGCTTCGCAGCAACATTAGCCACGGCGAAGTCTATCGAAACTGGTACGGCGTTTGTAAACGATTATGTCAATAAGCAAGGTGCGATAGGCTATAAAGATACCTCGATTACGCTTGGGAGTTATGCCAATGACAAGAGGCTGTCTTCTATAGTTCCAAAGCAAGTGAATGGGACCGGGGTCCCTGCAGTGGCGATAGCGGCCAATAACCTAACCCTCAACGGTGTTGATCTGTCCGTCCTCAATATCCCAGCTAATTCAACTCTGTCAGCGGCTAATGTGGCGGCATGGGCAAATAATGGGGCGGGGGCAGCTGGTTCTGTAACAGCCCAAACGGGGGTGACTGCAAAGGCAGACAATACGCTTACCTATGCCTATAGTGATTTGGATTTAACGAGAAAATTATCGATTAATAACGTCACAATTGTCAATGTAGGTGTGCCGGTAAGTCTTTCAGCATTTGCTGCGTTGATAAATGGTGCGACATACGCTGGTGGAAGTGAAGTTGAAGCTGTGGTGCATCCAAATGGGAAAATTCTTATTCGTCCTACCGCTGCGAATGTAGGGAAAAATATCCTGTTGGGCAACCCTACTGCTGGACAACCAACTAACTTTTTGAATGAAACTAATGGTACTTATGTTGGTCGTGTAGAGTATTCGAATAGTGGTGCTGTTTTAGCAAAAGGAACTAATATAAATTTTGGATTTAAAAATCATGGTGCCGGAATTGGAAAGGCAACTGACCTGAGTCGGCTTGGATTAGCCACGACGATAACATCAAATTCTCGCCTAGATGATGACTTCCTTGTCTATGTTACGGGCGCGGTGACTGATGTTAAAATCCGTTATGGAATAGAAGCTAAAGCGGTACTTCCTGAGGTTTCTATAGAGCCTCCTTTCTCATTAACTTTTCTATCTCCAACCCAGGTACAAATTACTGATACAAATACGAATACTATTTTGGCAAAGAAAAATTATGCTTGGCCAGACGGTGTGCTTATAAATGATGTAAAAGTCGTTTTTGAAGAATCTCCTACAACAGGTGACATATATACTATTAAGTCTAACGAAGGTGCTATCGGGGATAATGGGAATATACAACGTATTCTTGCAGTTAACGAAACAGGTGTTGATGGGGATCAAATTCCTACACAGAGATATATCGCCTTAATTTCTGATATTGGCAATAAGCATAATCTTGCCGAGATGTCTTCGCAAGCCTTACAGGTGGTCAAAGGTGATGCGGAAGCGCGTCTGGATAATACTACTGGGGTCACGCTAGATAGCGAAGCAGCTGATTTGATCCGTTACCAACAATCTTACCAAGCAGCTGCGCAAATTATTAAAGTATCACAAGATCTTTTTGATATCTTGGTAGCTGCTTCAAGATAATTATTTTTACTAAACGAATTGTAACGACATGAAAATATCAACTAGTCAATATTTTAAGACAATGAATGATCAGATGAGCACGCAGCAAGGCAAGATAGCTGAGCTGCAGGCACAACTTTCGCTTGGGAAAAAGACGGTCACCCCGAGCACTGATATAAAGGCGACAAATGCATCCCTAAAGTTATCGCTAGTTATATCGGGGCAACAAGATGACATTGCTAATCTGCAAAGCGTAAATGTAGGATATAAAGAAGAAGAAGTGGCTATGTCGTCAATGTCAGAAATGATTAGGCGTATGGAGGAAATCGCGGTAGCTGCGGCAAGTGATACATACTCCGCAACTGATTTAAATATATTTGGGGTAGAAGTAGAAGGGTATATGGATGATATTAGAGGGTTAGCGAACAGCAGAGACTCTAATGGACACTTTATATTTTCTGGAACGAAAAGCACCACGGTACCATTTACGAAACAAAATGATGGGACTGTTGTCTATAATGGTAATCAGACGGAACCGAAACTTGCACTGGATTCGGGCTACAAGTTGCCCATCAGCATCTCTGGAAACAAGTTGGCGGGGGTCATAGCAAGAAAAAACGGGCTTGGCGCGGTTACATCACGTGTTGATATGTTCAAGGTGATGCAAGATTTTTTGACGGCGCTTAAGGGAGATGATAGAGCGGCAATTCGGACAGGTGGTGAAGAGTTACGTACTGTATCGGAAAATCTCGCAGCAAATCTAGTTGATAACGGTATAAGACAAAATCTCGTCATGGGAAGACAAACAATAGCAGAAAATAAAATATTAATTTATCAGGGCCTTCTTTCTGACGCCCAGGATGTTGACTATGCTAGGGCCATCACCCAACTTTCATCAGATATGCTTGCGTTAGAGGCCGCGCAGAGTACCTTCGCGAAGGTCTCTCAGCTATCTTTATTCAACTTCTTAAGATAATTCATAATGGCTGATATAAATACAACTGATATAGGCAGTAAAATCACGAAGGCTTTGAACGCTGGTTCAGGAGTGGATATCCACGAGCTGGCCACGAACCTTGCCGAAGCCGAGTCGATGGCGCAGATTAATAACGTCACGAAGAAGAAAGAAGAAACTTCAGTGTCCATTTCTGGCTATGGTGTACTTAAAGCCGCTGTTACTTCTTTAAAGTCAAGTTTTGATTCATTGCAAGACAAAGACACATTGCTGACAAAAGCAGTGTCAAGTCAAGACCCGGATAGAATTTGGGCTAAAATATCTTCGCAAACTACTGCGTTGGCCGGAACCACACAAATAAAGGTTAATACAATTGCAAGGTCTCAACAAAATGTCATCCAAAATGATGTAAGTGACAACACTGTTGATTTTACTTCTCTGTCAGCGCAGCTCAACGGTGGCAGTACTATGACATTCGGAATACAACCGAAAGATGCAAGTAATAATCCAACGGGAACCAATAGAGTTATAACTGTTACTAATGACACTCCTCAAGGTATTATAGATGCTGTAAACGCTCAGACTGCTATTACAGGTGTTAGCGCAAGAGCCCTCAGAATGGCTGCATCGGGAACGTCATATTCAATATTATTAGAAGGAAAAACTGGAATCGCTAACCGTTTTTTGTTTACTGGTCATCAGGGCACAAATGGAGTGAATAATTCGGAAACCAGAAGTGCTGTAGACCTTGATGTCATGCTAAATGGCTTAGACCATGTGTTGCGGGATAATAATTCTCCGTCTGATCTTATTGAGGGTATACAACTTGATATTAAAGTCTCCGGCGACACTACTACTAATATCGTGGTCTCTGAAAGCACAGTTGCTCTGGAAGAGTCACTAGACACATTGATAGAGTCGTATAATTCTCTTATAACCCTTTCTAATTATTTGACTGGGGAGAAAGATGAAGAAGATGAGTTGGCCGGCTCTCTATCAAAAGACAAAAATACTGTAAATTTAACATTGACTAGGGCCAGAAGCCTGTTTAGTTTGACTTCAGCGACTGCCTCAAATGGGTTTAATACTCTCCGAGATATAGGTATTACCTCTAAGTTGGGGGGTAAGATATCGCTCAAAGCCACCACATATGCCGCAGCGATAAAGACGAATTTCTCTGATGTGAGAACGATGCTAACCGGTGATACTAATAATCAACAGGCTTCAAGCTTAGTCTCGAAAGGGCTGGCGTTGGATGCAAGTATCATACTAGACTCTATTGTTAGCAACACCGGCACTATAAAGGTCAAAGAAACTAGTGTTATAGAGAAGGTTGCGAAGTATGAAGAGCAATTATTAAAGTTACAAGATCGCTTCGAAAATATAAAGGCCCGCTATTTAAAACAGTTTGCGGCAATGGAAACACTGGTCCAGCGAAGTAAGAGCACTGGAGAGTATTTAACCAGTCAATTTAAAGCGATGGAAGGTAATTACAGTAACTAGAAAGCCATTCTATTGTGTGGGTACTATTTTCTTTATAGGAGAGAAAATGCTTGTCAATAAAAACGAAGACTGTCAAGTATGTAAATATATTCGATGGTATTTCATGATAGGGGTACCAATACTTATTTTCACGTGGGCGCAGCCTGAACTAAATATTTTTAAAGGACTAAATTTGTCTAATATCATGGCAGCTGGAATTGCTATAGGCCTTATTAGTTTGGTTACTTGGAAGTATTACCATGAGCGCAGAAGAAAGTAGAGGCACTAAGAAAGGAGATAGCCTTAATCATTTAGGTTGTAATTCTTGCGCATATTTCTATATAACCTGGGATAAAAGATATCCTTACGGGTGTCGCGCAATGAGTTTTATTAGCTCGAATCTGCCTAGCATTGATGTTTTTGAAGTTGAAGGACGTGATTGTTTGGCTTTTGAGAGTAGAGAGTCTAGTCATAAAAATTCTCGAATTTGTTTACGTAAGAATGGTGGTGAGAACAAAAAAATTAACGTTATCGTTTAGAAGGAGAGCGATTTTTAAAACCTGTCTCTCTCTATAACTAACATAAAGGGGCGCTCGGATATTTTTGGCTCAAGGCATGAAGACCGGCCTTCAAAAGTGTAGAAAGTGCAAGCCAAGTTGCTTCGAAATGTGTCTTGCTCTGACGTCCAAAATTTATCCGTAGAGGAAGCTGGAAAGACGTTTGTGTTAAGGGAAGGGTTTATGCAATTATCTTCAGTTATGGTGTTCATTTCACGTCTTGTAGGGAGGCGAATTGTTTGGCCTGACTTGTCAGATATATCTAACGCATATGTTTGTGCTTGATCAAAACTGAGGAGAAGTGGACTGCTAGAACAAATTTGAGGACTTGAGAACTGCATCCCAGCAGGGCATCTAGACCAAAACAATGATGAGCCTGCTTTGTTAGCTAGCCCATTCTGATCTAAAGAGAAGCCGGACAATAAATCGGGTCTATCTTGAAACACTACAGAACAATTTTCTGGAGATCTAAAATCGCAACTAGAGAGAACGAAGACTGGAAACAATAGATAAAGCAAAGTGCGTAAATTCCTGAACATGAGTTGAGCACTTGGCATATGTAAATTTAACTAGACCGCTTTTGAATAAGAGCTAAGTCTAAAGTAAATAAACTTTTATTACTATAATATTCTGCTGGAGAAAGACATGGATATTGCAACTATTTTAGGCCTCTTCGGCGCATTTGGCCTTATTATATACGCTATGTTAGATGGAGGAACGCTCGCAGCCTATTCAAATGGCCCAGGGCTTATGATCGTAGTAGGTGGCTCCATAATGGTCGTCCTACTTAGATCTTCATTAGAAGAATTTTTAAATGCGATTAAGGTCGCAGGAAAAGCGTTTGGTAAGGGATTAGAAAAGCCAGATGAACTTATTTTTCAGCTAGTGGAATTTGCTACAGTCGCACGAAAAGATGGGATGATTGCGTTAGAGGGGCAAGAGATAAGCAACCGCTTTATGGACAAGGCGGTGGGTATGCTTGTAGATGGTGCGGAAGATGACGTCATCACAAAAACCTTAACCCAAGATATCGAAAGCATGCGTCTTCGCCACAAACAAGGTGCAGCCATTTTTAGCTCATGGGGTGAAGTAGCACCTGCCATGGGCATGATTGGGACCCTGGTTGGTCTTATCCAGATGTTGGGCAACATGGATGATCCCAAATCTATCGGCCCTGCGATGGCTGTGGCTCTCCTAACTACGATGTATGGAGCAATTGTCGCGAACTGTTTGTGTATTCCAATTTCTCAAAAATTGGCGAACCGCTCTGAAGTTGAGGGAGCAAACTGTGAGCTCATATTGGAAGGTATACTGTTCATTCAGAAAGGGGGAAATCCCCGTATATTAACGGATTTGTTAATTTCATTTGTACCTCCAAAAGAACGTGATCGTTTGGTTAACGCTTAGCTTATAGAATTCTGAACAAGATTTTAAAATTATTATGACTGACAATGATACTACATCGACGGACACTGATAGCGAAGTAGCTGAGCAGGTCGATAGCTCATCATTAGAAGCTGCCGTAGATAATGCTTTAGCTGCGGGTGGTGGAGGTGTCGGCACTGCAGGTGCTGGGGGCGAGGATTGCCCCGAATGTAAGAGAGGGGCGCCAGGTTGGATGGCTACCTTCGCAGACATGGCAACACTGCTAATGGCATTCTTTGTTCTGATCTTATCGTTTTCAGATACTGAATTGCCAAGATTTGAATACATCAATGGGTCTATCCAATTTGCTTTTGGTGTGAAAAAATTAATCCCAAGGGTAGAGATTCCGGCGGCCCGGAGTATCCTTGTAGAAAATTTTACACCAAACGAAGCTGCTCCAACCGTCATCGAAAACCCACGGCAAAGAGAACTGGATCGGGATGCGGAAAATTTAATTAGGCGAACGGATACCTCACCAGAAAGGTTTATTGAGGATCTAGAGAATACAAAAATAGCTCTGGCCGATCAAATTGCTTCAGGCTTAGTAACAGTGACAACAGAGGGGCAGCAAATAATAGTCCAGGTAAACAATAATGATGTTGCCGGAGCTGATTTTGGGAGCGGTGACGACGATGAAGGGTCAGCTAGCCAGGTGCTTATAGAAACAGCCACAATTGTCGCGGAGATACAATCGACCACTACCCGGGAGATCAGTATTTATTTAAGCAGTGTAGAAAGCATGGAAGAGACAGAAACAAGTGAAGAACGTATATATGCGGGGCAAGCTGCCGAAGAACGACAAAATAATCGATTTGAAAATATAAAAGCAAATTTGAATGCAGAAATAAATAACGGGTTGCTCGAGGTCGAAAGAGAAGGTGATGAAGTTGTGATTCGTATAGCAAGCCAAGGGTCTTTTAATTCTGGCAGCGCTGCGGTTGCACAAAGCTTTACTACCACGCTTGATCAGGTAGGCGTAACAATTAATCAGGAATCTGGAAACGTACGTATCGAAGGACATACTGATAATATACCGGTGGCCTTTAGCGAAACCTTTAATTCAAACTGGGATCTATCGGCAGCTCGCGCAGCCTCAGTGGCTGCATATTTAACGACGGAATCAGAATTGTCTGGCGAAAGAATAGAGGTTATTGGTTTCTCTGATACCCTGCCACTTGCGAGTAACGATTCATCCGAAGGTAGAAGCCGCAACCGCCGTATAGAAATTAGAATTGCTGATTAGAGTCAGTATTATAAAATTTACAAAAAATTGGGTATTGGAACGTGAGTGAAGATGATCAAGAAATAGAGGATAAAGACTCTGATGAGGGTAGTGCGTCGGATACGGATGACATAGTTGAGCCTGTCCTAGAAGAACCCCAACCCGAGCCCGAGTCAATTGATTGCCCGCCCTGCAAAAAAGGTTCACCTGCCTGGATGGCAACTTTTGCTGACATGGCTACTCTCCTGATGGCATTTTTTGTACTTATACTCTCTTTTGCGCATGTCAATGTTCCTAAATACAAGGAAGTTAGTGGGTCAATGAGGTCGCGATTTGGGGTGCAAGTTATGGTACCTATAGTCGAAGCTCCCACTGCGGATAATATGGTTGCTACACAATATAGGCAACAGGTTACTGATCCTACTGCTGCAAATGTCCTAGAAGAACAGCGGAGTAGAGAAGAGCAGTCGCAGGAAGAATTAGATGTGGATGATGGAGTGGGTGAATCTGATACGAATGCCAGAGAAGAAGTTGAGCGAATTCTAGCCACGGAAATAGCCGAAGGCCGCGTTGAGGTATCGGTCGAGGACGGCACGATAGTTATAGATTCCCTAGAGCCGAATGAATTAACGGAGAAGACTGGGGAAATTAACCAAGATACAATCTTGTTGCTATCAAAAATCACTACTATTCAATCTGAGATGGATGCTTTAGTGCGTGTCCAAGGGGCCCAATTTATTTCGTCCGGACAAAGTAATATCGATGAACCTGATTTTGGTAGCACATCTAGACAGGCCGAGGATCAGCTAGAACAAATTCGAGTAAACTTATCTAATGAAATAAGCTTAGGGCTAGCTGAAGTATTCCGAGATGGAGAGTCGATAATTATTAGGCTCACAGAGCAAGGTGGCTTTGAAAGTGGTTTGGCAAACTTACGAGCTGATTTCACTTCTTTGCTGAATACTGTCGGTGATTCTCTCACAGGAGCTTCTGGCCTGATTCAAATTGAAGGGCACACGGACAATGTCGGCATGAGTTTCGGTAACCGATACCGTAACAATTGGGATTTATCTTCAGCACGCGCGGCAAGTGTTGCTGATTATTTGCAAGGAAGAGGCAGTATAGCGCCAGGAAGTATGGTCATTAAGGGGTTTGCTGACACTAAACCAATCGCATCTAACGACTCAGCTACGGGGCGCTCACAGAATCGCAGAATTGAATTGGTAGTCCTGCCAAATTAAAATGCAGTCATTCTGGGCAAAGAGAAAGGCTAACGGCTAAGCATTCAGCGACAATTCTTTCCGCTTCGATTATTTCCTCATCTTCTAATTGGATGCTTGAGATGGTCGTAATATCAATTGACGACTCGGAACCATTACTCTCCGCAATTTTCCCCCATATATAAGCGCTATAGGGTATAGAGTCTCCGCCCTCTCCGGCCTGTAACATAAATGCATACATCATTTGCGCCGGGGTATAATTTTTTCGCGCTGAACTGAGCAATAATCTTTTAGCTTCCTCATAATCTAGTGTAGTTCCATCGCCTCTCTCATAGGCTAGGCCAAGCATGTATTCTGATTCTGCAAGTTCCTGATCTGCTGCTTTTTTGAACCACCTGAATGCTTCTATCAAATTTTTAGCGACGCCATAGCCATGGTGGTATAGCATTCCCATGTTATGTTGAGCTTGCGCGAGTTCGTTGTCTGCAGCCTGGCGGTACCAGTTCATTGCTATCAGATAATTTTGCGGGACGCCTAATCCTTCTTCGTACATGTAGCCGACATTATTCTGAGCCTCTGCATTTCCTGATTCAGCCATCGGTAACCAGGCTCTCAATGCAGTAGCATAGTGCCCCCTATCTTTAGACGCTAGACCAGATTCGAATCGATCTTGTTGAGCAAAAGTTATCGTGTGAAAGAAAATCGAATTTAATATTAGCCAAAAATATAAACTAGAGTTGCTATGCTTTATTATCAAAATTAAGCCCTCTCTATTTTCGAAATAGTATGTTGTACATCTATAACAGCCTGAAAAATGCTGCCTTCGGAAACGACAGCCTTTATATATTTTTTATCAGTCGATAAAATTGGAATGCTTTCCCCAATGAAACCTACAGTTTTTATCATCGCTGTCTGGAGTGAATCATTTTCATATAATGTTATCGGCTCGATACTTAAAAAATCTAAAATACTGTTACTCGATGCAGAAATTGCACCAAAAATATCTAGTTTTCCTATATATTTTCCTGATTCATCGACTACATAACTTTCTACCATACCGGATTCTTTCATTAAGTTATAGGCTTCAATGCCTGTTACTTTCAAGTTTAGTTTAACATAGCTTGATTCAATACAAGTTATAACTGACTGCTGACTTAGCGCTATTGATTCTCGCCCAAGCCTCATGTCGATCCCCCTATCAAGCAACTGTCTATCGAAAAAAGATAGTCCAAATATGCGATTGGTAACAAGGCTAGAGATTATGATAGCAATCATGGCGGCCACAGCATAATCATAGGAGCCAGTGAGCTCCAGGACAATAAGGACACTGGTAATGGGGGCGCCAATTACTGATGCGCTTACAGCAGCCATTCCGGAAATTATGATAATTTGTTCAGCTCCGGCATAACCAAAAAATAATACACTAGTCGCAGCTAGGGAACCTATAGTAACCCCGATAAAAAGGGCCGGTGAAAAGACACCCCCGAAGAGCCCAAAGCCTATGCAGAGTGCGGTCATACAGATTTTTGCTATAAGTAAGAGGCCTACCTTGCCAAAAGAAATGTTTCCTGCGATCAGTTCATTAATTGCTGCAATTCCTAGCCCAAGAATTTCAGGAAAAATAACCCCAACTGAGCCACAGATCAGCGCAGCTAAAAATGGTAGTAAGGGCCTATAGCGGCCAGATCTAGCAGCAAAAGTACTTGTTACTCTTAGAGAGTACAGAAAAATTATTGCGATAAAGGCGAAGACCGGACCAAGCGCAATAACTATTGGAAGGATATCGTTAAGTGGAGGAGCAGCCTGGGAGAGGTCGAACATATTTTGCGTGGCACCAAAAAAATATTCGCCAAAGGCGCTGGCGCTAATAGATGCTATGAATATAGGGGCAATGGCGCGAAGAGAAAAATGCCTTAAGATCGCCTCGTGTGCAAAAATGACTCCGGCCAAGGGTGCGTTGAAACCGGCTGAAATTGCAGCGGCCACACCGCACCCGATAAAAATATCGGGACTCATTCGTAACTTAAAATAATTTTTTATGAATAGACCTATAGTTGACCCGAAATGTACGAGGGGTCCATATTGTCCGACTGAGCCGCCGCCGCTACTCACGATAAGTGCGGCTAAGGTAGATCCTAGTCCTTTCTTAGTGTCTGAAGATGCACCTTCGCTATGTGCGGCGTATATTGAATCTGCAGGGCCTTCCCAATTTTTAATATGTAGCCACTTCCTTAATAAGGTGATTAAGAGTGCGGCAAGTAGAAGCGAGGGGATACTTGATAAGGAATAAGTGTGACCGGCGAAATCAACCTCCATCCAGGATAGGGTGGTGCGGTATTCGGTCATGATGTCTACGGTCTGAACGAATGCATTGGCGGTGACCGCCATTAGTAGGCCTATAGCCACGCCGCAAATGACGATGCTAATTAATTCAATAATTATATTTCTAGTTGCCAGCATAAAAATTCTACAAGAAAAATCTTATTAGGCGTGATTAAGTTGGTTCTATTTTAATAATATTTTATAAATTAGGTATAGAATTGGCTCTCTATGTGAAATAGAGAGCCAATTCTAACCACCTACTTATAGGTAATCGTATATGTTGAGTAAATATTTACCTTAATATTTATCATCAAATATAATTCCTTTTAACGCCTCAAGATTATGTGCGGCTTTTAGTATGGCCTCACTAGGAATCTGCTTAATTATTTTACCAGAATCCTCCTCTAAGACGGTGATTAGCATACGATTCGTAATATCATCTACAGAGAATTTTAGATTCTTTGATCTAATTGTCATTTCTTCATTGAGAGAAGTTGATATCTCTTTTAGCCTTTCTCGAATCATTTCTAAATTTTTCGCAGCTTCAACACGACTTTGAGCAGTTTTAACGCGAAAATCAGATGTATCTTGCTCTTTTTGTACTTTATCTATATCTATACCAGATTGAAGTACTAAAGTGCCTCCTGACATTTTCTTATCACGCAAATCCTCTGGTGCTTTTGTAGTGGGTGTCGTGGGATGAATGTCCTCCATTTTAAGTCCCCTTTTTATTTAATGGAATGTGAAGTATAGCTTCTAATCATTTCAGCAAAGTGAGAACCGTACTTGCTCGGGCATTTGCTTGTGCAAGTATAGCTGTCGCTGCTTGTGAAACAACTTGTGATGATGCTAGGATTGCTGTTTCTACAGCATAGTCAGTATCACCAACCTGAGAAGCTCCAGCTTCCAATGCAACAGCCTTGCCAGCCTGGGCTTCTGCCGCAAACTCCAATGCGTTTACATAGCCACCTACTCTACTTACTGCCTCAGAAAAATTCGGTAGCATGTTAACAAGTTTGGCTCTTGTGGCTGTAGCATTTGCAGAAGTTGTTAAATTTTCCTGCTTTGTAGCTGGCACCGCGCCCGCGGCTGCTACAACAGTGATGTTCATAGCGGCAGTTGCTCCACCTCCACTGTTTTCTGAGCCAACGACCAGTGCCCCCGTAGCAATTTCGAGACCTGTAGTCGCGACAAAATTAGTAATTCTGAAATCATCCATTGTGACCGTGATAGCTGTAGCCTCGCCGGTAAAAACTGTAATGTCGGTACCTTGCATAACGTTCGCGGAATTGAACTGCGTGTCATTAGTCAATCGAACCAATTCTGTAAGAATCATACCGAATTCAGCATCGAGCGCATAACGATCCGAAGTTATCGTGGCTGCATTTGCGGCTAATGTTGATAACTCTTGCATCCTTACCATCATTGATTGCATTGTCATGGCGGTAGATTCTACGAGTTTCAATTGCGCTAATGCATTATTTATAGAATCGAGCCCGGTTCTAACTGTTGATCCTTCAGTTTTCAACCTATTATAAAGGCCTAGGGTACCTGGCGCATTATGGCCGACGCCAACTTGTTGACCAGAAGAAAGCTTGCCCATGGTTTGATCTAGGAGCCGTTCATTCCGGTTTAAGTTGTTAGCAGCAATATTTGCAGCAATGTTATAGTTAATTGTAGACATATGATATTATCCTAAATTACTAGTTGAGTAATGAGTTATCGCAGATAACTCGTCTTTCTGACCTCTGACCTCTGACCTCTGACCTCTGACCTCTGACCTCTAACAGAGTTAGCATTTGCATAACTAACTGCATTTCTTTAGTTCAGTATAATTTACGTCTCGTGAATAAATACATGTTTAGACCTCATTGAGCGTCACTGTAATAATTTCAGAATCATTTGTGGCGCTTGATTGGCTTGAGCTAGTATCGCAGTGGCCGCTTGCGTGAGTATTTGTGTGCGAGCAAGCTCGGTAGTCTCTTTTGCGTAATCAGCGTCTGCGATTTTACTATAAGACCGATTTAGCTCTGTTGCTACGGTCCTTGAATTGCTTGCAGAAAATTCGAGTCGATTTATATAGGCGCCATATACGGCAAGCTCCGCGACAGCACCTGCTATAGTAGTATCGAGTTTAGCCACCGCATTAACACTTGCCGCTTTTGATTGAATGTGGCTGTGCGACTTTCCTAAAGGATTAATAGGAGTCTTTAAATCTGGTAGCGCCCTTATGAAGCCCCATGCCCAATCAGTTCGGGCGTTATTGTCATCCGCCATAATTGCAGTAGCGCCCGTCACATTCTGATTCGCAACCTGATTGGTAGGATCCCAGCTCTTAAAAATCATTGTGGTAGAATTACCGCCTTCGCCCAAACGTACGGTGAATGAGTTAGTCCATGTATCCATTCTAGATGCGGCATTCCAGCGAGTATTTGCCGCTATACGAATCCATTCCTGTCCTAGGCTATTGAAGTGACTGTCGAGTGCCATGCGGTCACTTTGGTTAAACGGGTCTGATGCTGCACGTACTGCAAGTTCTTTCATTTTTATTAGTATGTCGACAACACTCTGGCCTGCATTTGAATAGACTTGGAGCATAGAAATAGCGTCATTTGCATTTCGCTCGCCCTGTTGTTCAGAGAGAGAGCTCGACTTAATTCTTGTCGCCATTGCTAAACCAGTCGGATCGTCCGCACCTGAATTAATACGCTTACCGGAAGACAGTCGTTGCATGGCGTTGTCCATATCCCTTGAGTTGCGGCGTAATACATTTTGGGCGATTAAGGCCGGAACATTAGTATTGACTGAGCTCACTTTTAGTACCTTTATATATGAATTTAAAGATTAGTATTAGATTAAAATCTTAAAATATATTCCTAGTTAAGTAGTCCATGTAATCTAGAAACATTAATGTTCTCCTGCACAGTACTTTTTCTACTTGGATTTATTTGTATTTCGTTCTTTAAAGATATTGCTATTTGATAAGCCCGTTCGAGATCTATCCTTTGACCCATATAATTACTCTTATTTAGTTGTTCGCTTTGGTTGGTTTCAGCAATATTATTCAGTCGTGTGAGATAGCTTTCCAGTCTGTCCCTTTCACGTTTTACCCCATCAATGGCCCTACTTATTTGTATGACGGCCTGATCCCTCATGGCCTTGGTATGTGTATGTAGGTATGAGTCCTTTCTCAATTTAGAGTACAGAGCTGCGTTTCCATATGCATGGGTGTCTGTGACAGGTAACTTATTGAGATCGGGTAGATTCGGCATTGTTAGCTCTAAACTCTCACCAGTACTGACAGCAGACATCGGATTAAATGATTTAAAGTTCATCTGGAGATCGCTTTTAGCATCTGCCCCAGTATTGACTATAAAATTACGAAGAGTTGTTTTTTGATTATTCTCTCCGTCACCCACCATAAAATTTGTTCCATTCCATGAAAAGTTGTTCGCTATATCTTTAATTGACTCTTGTATTTTTTTAATAGCTCGAAAAGTGGATCCTTTATTTTGCATTGCTAAGGTTTTTATATCGCCGAGCTTACTTTCAATAATTGTAGCAGCGGCGTCTATTGATTGGACTAAACCGATTGCGCTATTAGTATTATGATTGGATATCGCGAGATCTCGTAAGCCGCTGCTTGTGGTGTCAGTATTTATATAATTTACAGAATTTAGATTATTTTCTAATATTTTATTATCAGCACTCAATTTATTTTTTGATTCAATTGAGCGCTGATAATTAAATTCTGATGAGTTATAACCCGACGCTAAACTTGTATTTGTTTGTATTAGGTTCATAGAAAATCCTTTATATTTGTCTAATTCTCATATCTAAATAATTAAAATAATAATATTAGTACCATTTCCTGACATTAGTTCTTCTAAGCCAATATTTCTGTTCTTTCTTGTCTAGGTATTAGCAATCTATATGGTCTGTCTTTTTTTTCATGCATAATCAGTATCTTCAATCTAGCTACGAGATCGGTCATTGTTACTTGTACTAGACGAGAAGAGATCTGTATTGATTTGTAGTCAATTTATAAAATCACCCATGTACATTAGTTTCCTGTTTTTTCTTGTTATCATTTCGTCTATTTTCTTGTCCCATATATTTCTAGCGCCTACAGTGAGAGTATTGTCTATGACTTTGTCTGCACTTGAATAAATCCTCAGGATATAGATCGTGTCAGTTACGTTGCGTAAACCTTGACGTATCGAACGTGAACTACCACCCATTTTTTATCATCGCAATACCAGTTGTATCGTCTATAGTTTTTTCAGTTAGGAACCTATTTTATAGTTTCATTTACTCCTTTTGAGTTGCGTCGAGATGTGTTCTGCGCAATCAAGTCTGTGATATTTTTGTTAGTAAAATTAATTTATATTTATTTTAACCATGTTGTTAGACATTAATAAAATTAGAATTTTTATTTCAGTAGATCAAGTAGTGAATGCTTATCTGTGTTTGCATGGGTGAGCATTGCTGTAGATACTCGCATTAATATTTGACTTTTAGAAAGCTGGACTACTTTTTGAGCGTAATCGGTATCTTCTATTTGACTCTTATAACTCCGAGCTTTTTGAAGGGAACCTAGGTTCCTTTCGGACATGTGCTGCAGTCGTGAAGTATAAGCTCCAAGTCTTGCTCTCTCCGCTGCTACCCCCGCAATAGCTCGGTTCATTTGTATAAGTGATTCTGTAGCCGCGGACATCTCGTCTGTATGCCAGCCGCCCTCCCGAGCGTTGGTCGTGCTGTACATAGCTGAGTCTCCATACGCGTGAGTGTCTGTTCCCGCTGATGCATTGAGGACGGGCATGCCAGGCGCAGCTGGATCGCCATAAAATGCTAGGTTTAGACCCTCAGCAGAATGTGGGTGAA
>Ga0114999_10004028_pt1 | contig 18015 bp, 16 predicted proteins | sample ArcticOcean_MG_C_3_FD_89820 | JGI IMG/M metagenome (GOLD analysis project Ga0114999, IMG submission 89820) | Marine microbial communities from western Arctic Ocean - ArcticOcean_MG_CB8_126 | ecosystem: Environmental > Aquatic > Marine > Oceanic | place: Arctic Ocean: Canada Basin | collected...
CCTTAGGTAACGCCATGGCGACTCCAGCCACTGTCTTCACATAGTTTATAACCGCCGCCGGATCTGCCCCGCCGACGCACCAGACACGGACGAAACCACCAAGCGCACCATGGTGAGCAACGAAGGGGTCCGTAATCGGGCAGACAACTTTGGTCGTGTCCTTGCCGAATTCTTCGTCCAATAAGTCTTGCAGCCAGACCACATTGGGCGTGCCATCGTCTTGGGATTTGTCGCTCATACCGTGGTCCGCAATCAAGCCAACCGCAGCCCCCAATTCTGCCAAGCGACCGATGCGATCATCAATATCGCGGTAAAATTGATTGGCAGCATCTTCGCCGGGGGCATACTTGTGTTGAATAAAATCGGTCAGCGATAAATAAAGAATGTCCGGTTTTTGTTCCTCAAGAAGTTTAATTCCCGCGTCTAAGACAAACAGCGATAATTCGGCGGAGTACATGTCAGGCAGGGGCTGTTCGACCAGTTCAAGAACATTCTCGACGCCATTTTCCGCGAGCGTGCAGCGATCCGCAAATTGCGCCGAGAAGCACATGTTGCCATTGCCCAAGGGCATGTTCTTACCCAATTGCTGACGGAGTTTGTCTTTAGATGTAATCGCAACGACTTTTGCACCGGCCTTGGCGAATTCCGCAAAAATGGTTTCAGAGCGCAGAAGTTCCGGCCCCGTCATGACGACTTCTTCTTTCGTCGTCGAATTGTAATAGTAATTTCCTGAGATGCCATGGACATTGGGCTCTGCACCCGTGGCGATGGACATGTTATTAGGGCACGTGAAGCTTGGCACGGTGCCTTGGGCGGTCATGTGGAAACCATTTTCCATAAAGCGCTTAATATTAGGAATGACGCCGTCGCGTAGGCCACTTTCAATGTAGGTGGGATCACCGCCATCAATACAAACCACAACCGACGGCTTGTTCGGCCACTGATATGTTACGCCGTTTAGTTCAACGTTTGCACCACGCGCCATAAAGTCCTCCTAGAAATAAATTCCATTATTAATATCTTCTTCGGCGTGCCGAGTTTCAAGGTTGCCGCGTTATTTAATGATATACGTCTTGTAAAAATACGTTCTGTGAAAAAAACAACATGATATAGCACACTAGTGCAGACGCGAGTGGGGTTACGACCCAACCAGCGCTAATTCGGCCAATGGTTTGCCAATGGATTTCTTTGCCGCCTTTGAGCAGGCCAATGCCAATGACGGCCCCGACGACTGCCTGTGAACTGGAAACCGGCACCAGCGGAATGGTCGGCAACCCAGCATCCTTAAGAAATGCCTCTAGTCCTTGGGAAGCAAACATGAACAGCACGATGGAATGGGAGATCACAATCACCCATGCGGCCACTGGCGAGAGCGGTAAAATGTCAGTCCCCACGGTCAACATAACTTTCTTGGAATAAGTAAACACACCGACGGCGATAGAAATTCCGCCCAACAGGAACAATTGCTGGATAGAGGTGAAGGTCAAATAATGGGTTATGTCGAAATCGGAAAAAGGCGAAACCTCGACAAAGACACCCATCACGTTGGCGATATTGTTCGCCCCCAGACTATAGGCGCCAAACCCACCGGCGAAAATCAAGGCGACGCGGGTATAGGCGTCGAGTCTTAAAATATGAAACTTCGCCCATCGCAGATAAGCTTGTGTCAGCTTGAATAGGGGGGCTGCGATTAATGCTGCAAGGATCGGGCAGGCGATCCAGGTGGTAAGAATTTTGATCAGGGTTTGGCTGTCGGTGGGCGAGCCGCTGAAGACGTTCCAGCCAATGATCGCGCCGACAATGGCTTGGCTGGTGGAAACCGGCAGACCTGCCTTGGTCATCCAATAGACCGTAATTGCGGCCGCAAAGGCGGCCACGAAGGCACCGCCCAAGGCATTGATCGCGCCCAACTTTCCCAATGTATCGGTCGTACCTGAACCACTAAACACAGCACCCAGGACCACGAAGATACTGCACACAATGGCGGCAGTGGAGAACTTGACCATGCGGGTGCCGACCGCTGTGCCGAACACATTGGCTGCATCGTTGGCACCCAAGGACCATCCCAAGAATAAACCGCTGCTAAGTGCTAGAAGAGCCGCAATTTCCATCTAAATAGACCGTTTAACAGTGAAGATGCCCAACTGGTCTGCAATGTCTTCGGCGGCATTGGGAAGTTCATCGATCCGGTCAACGAAATATCGGAGGTGAATTTTTTCGACTTTAGGAATGTCGGCTGCAAAGATTGCACGCTTCAATTTTGTACTAATCTTATCGGCTTCAGATTCTAGCAAAATGACCTTATGAGTATGATCCCGGACCGCTTGGATATTTCGGAAATAGGCGCGACCGGCCATCACCACCGCATCTATACATTCGCTGGCAGTTTCCGTTAGGTTGTTAAAATCCTGGTGGAATTCTTCCGGGATTTCTGGCGTTTCGATTGAGAAACGATAACAGTTCGCCTCGCAAACATTGATCAGATTATCCATGTCTTCCAAAAGGGTGAGTACATCAGCGCGGAGATCTGGAATAAGCGTTCGTTCATAAAGCTCCGCCTCAATGGTGCGGCGCAGTTCGTCAGCTCGGCTTTCGATGTCGTCAATATGGAGCATGGCATCATCGAATTCTTCCGCCGGTCCGGACTGCAAATAGCCCTTTACTGCACGTCGGAAAATAATTCCTGATTCGGAAATGTGGTCTAGAAATTCGTCGATCCGGGCCTCAATCAGCCGCGTCCGACGAAACAATGGCGAAACCTTGCCCATTGCTAGGTCCCCCTTTCAAAAATTTAATGTGGGTCTAACCTAGAACAAAGAACGCTATCGGCGCAACGCAAGATGGAAATCAGAAATGAGGTGGGGGATGGCAGACGTGGGTGTTTGTTCGCCACCCGTCAGGTCTTGCACCCGTTCGGACACGAAAACATTTAGCATGCCAACGGTAATATAATCGCGGTTAGTCAAGGCCGCCTCACCACGGAAACCATCGACAAGCGCCTCGGTAAAAGCGCCGTTGGCCCAGGCTGGATTTTCGCAAGATACTTGCTCACCAGTGGAGGATGCAAAAATCACCACGCCGTTTTCTGCACTTGAAAGGTCGTTGATCATCCGTGTCGTGTCGGTTGAGGCTCGGCCCGGTCTGCCCAAGGCATCGCCGGAATGGCAGGTGTCGATGAAAAAATATGCAGGCCCTTGATGGTAGCTAAGGCGCTGCGAATATCGGTATAGGGCAGGGCTGTCGTCTGGAGTTTTGAGACTTCCGCGTTGTGCGGCAGGAAGTGATAGGAACCTGATGTGTCGTCGATCCCATGACCTGCAATGAAGACCATGGCGACGTCATCTTCCCCGACGCTTGACTGAATCCATTTGAGGCCGTGGCGCACTTTTTTCAGCGTTGCCTCTTTGTCGGTTAGGGTTTTGACCACAATTTTTCCGTACGCCAGTCCCTTTTGTGCATTGATGGTTCGAGTAAAATCTCGGGCGTCTTGCGCCGCGAAGGCTAGTTTAAGGTTTGCATCTTGATAGGTGCTGACCCCGACGGCTAAGACATAAAGCGTTGGCAGGTGTTCCAGTTGTTCCGATTTTGCGCCGTTCCATTTAAGTTTGATGAACGATGGTAAACTGGCAGCATAGGTATTTTCTGCGATCAAAGAAATTTTAGCGTTGCGCCGGGGGCTAAGCAGATTAAACGAGCCTTTGTACCCTTCCGGCCCAACCTTAATTATAGCTTTATCGAACAGGCGGGCAGGGCGGCCATCGATTAGAACTTTAATCGATTTAACAGGTGCGCCTGAGGGAGACCAAAGCAGGTAATCAATCTTTACTTCTGCCTCGTCGAAGGTCGCGCCACCTCGTGGGCTGAGAATATTAATCACCGGTGGCAGAAGCTGAGCAACATTCCGTGCCTTGGATTGATTTTGGCCGCGTTCCGCATCCGCCTTCTTAATAGCCTCGGCTTCATCAAGCGTCGCTAAAATTTTAATCACCACATCCGGGCGATAAAATTTTTCGCGCAATCGCTTGGCTGGGAAAAAATCAAGCGCGCCCTTGGTGGCACGATTGAGATGCCAACCGATCAACGTATCGCCGCCTGGTGATGACATGTAATACCCAGATGGCGTCCACGCGATCCAGCGCTTGCCGCCGTGGTGCGGGAAGAAGGCGAGCAATTCTTGTCCGTCACTGCGCCGGTGCCAGCGAATGGTCCCATCGCCAAGTGCCGTCACCACCAGTTTACTATCAGGCGTCAGGTTAATCGCCCAGACTTCCGCCTTGGTGCGAAACCGCCAAATAATTTTCCCCGTCCGGTGAAATTGAATCAAATGCCAGGACGTTCCGAGAAAAAAGTTTTTCTGTCAGGGGCGCTGGCCATGGCGTTAGCAAGATCATGTTCCAATCATCTTTAGGGGCGCGCCGTTCAGGAGCGGCTTATAGGTGCCTGCCCAGTCGGTGATATCTAAACCGTCGGCTTCCCTGACAAAGGGAGAGAGGCCTTTGGCTTCGTCAGGGGGCTCAACAGTCAACTTGCGCATTAACAATGAAAATCGTGCAGGACGGTTGCCAAAAGGATCGTAGGCAAACTCAACAGTCGTGGCGTCTTTGAAAATTAAGAAACCTTCAAGGTTGTCGCGAAAACCAGCGGAGGCGGGCCCCTTAGTATAGACCTTGCGGTTTGCTTGGTTGATGACACCGAAGACCGGGTCGCGACCAATAAAAATAACCCGCCCATCTTTCAACGGTAGGATTTGCATGACGGCGTTCTTAACAGCGGAATATTCCACGTACCGGCGCATCGACTTCGTTGACCAACGAAGGATTGGGTTCCAACCGCCCTTATCGTAACCACCGCCAGCATAAAGGTACTTGCCGTCCGACGACCAAGCGACCCTGGCAAAATGCCCTTTTTTGATGTCGCGGGTATTGGCTTTTTTGATATAGTTAAGGGTCTCTGCGGAAACGATGTCTACCCTGGGAGAATCGGCGTAGCCCACGGCAATAACCTTGCCGTCGGGTGAGAATCTTGCGGCGACGATCCATTTTCCGCCGGGAGCTTTTTTCTTAATATTGTTCTTAAATGTCTTGTCGTAGAGGCGAAGGTAGCCATCGAGACCGGCAACCAAGAGGCGACCGCCGGGTGCGAATTGAGCCCAGACGCTGTCGCTGTCAAAATCCGTGTCATCCATTTTTACGCTAAAATTATGGGTGTTGTAGATCCGGAGTCCTTCGCCGTCCTTGACTGCCCAAATTCGAACGGTCTTATCCAACGACACTGTCTCCATGATGCGTTCGTCCTTATTGACGACAACACGTAGGATGGGGGTTGTATGCGTGCCCGCTTCAATGCGTAAAATTGGATCCCGCGCTAAGGGTTCATTTGCAGCCACAGCCGAAACTATGCCAATCGCAAACGCGATGACGACGGTTCCCCAAATAGTAGAACGATTTTGCGCATCCTTCCCCCCGTCCCAATTAAATTGAGCCAGGCAAGAATAATACTGTATTCTTTCTTCACGGATACTCGAGTTATATCACTCTTTATTTAAAGGGGATAACTATGACGAAGATTCGGTTAGTTACGGCAGTGCTTTTTTTGGCATTTGCGATGGGCACAGCCCTATCGTCATCTGCCGTGTTTGCAGACAGTCGCAGCTACAGAAGTTGCCCACCAGACAACCCTCAATGTTGAACGGCGATCATTAAGGTAAAATTGTTTGTTCCTGTTTGGGAGATTGGTACACTCGGTGCCTGAGTAGGTTTTACCGAGGAGGTCCGATTGGCCGATCAGCTACAGCAGATTAATTGCAGGTACTCGCCTGAGGAGGACCGGCTTATCCTGGAACTCAGTACCAGCGGCCAGACCGCCTATCGTTTGTGGCTGACCCGTCGGTTCTTTCAGTTGTTCTGGCAAACCATTCAAAAATCCATTCAGAGCAAGCCAGAGGTTGCTCAGCACGCTGAACCCAAAACACAAAAAGCGGTCATGGAATTTCAGGAGAAAGAGGCTCTTGAAACGGTAGACTTCAAAACCGAGTATAAAGGCCTGGACCTCATATATCCCCTAGGCGAAACACCGATGCTGCCAAATACGATCACTTATGTGCCGAAGGGCGATATCACGTCGTATACATTTAAGGCCCAAGACGGCAAAGCCGTGACCTTCAACCTGAACCAGCAATTGCTTTATTCTTTGTCTCATATCCTGATGACGGCAACCGAGAAGGCAAACTGGGATTTGGAGCTAAAGCTCACCGACACAAATCTTAAACCGCCGGAGGTTTCTACTCAGGTTCACTGAGTTATACCAAGTCTCACTAATAAAGACCCAATGGGTCTTTATTAGTGAGACTTGGTATTATTCCTTCACCTCAAACGTCAACGAAGCCCAAAAACTTTCCCAGTCGTATTTAGGGTCAGGTGAGGGAAGCATATGAACCGCTGCGGCCACCCACATGCCCGCATGGGGAAGCTGTGTGTTTAGGCGTCCGTCAGGATCGGTCCTTACCTTGATGCGGTGTTTCCAGCGGCCGGGAGAAAAAAACTGAACCTGGGTACCGTGAAGGGGCTTCCCTTGATAGAAAAGCCGTAGGGTTAGCGGGGTGTTCGCTTTCCACGCGGGAAGGTTCTTTCCAGGAACGAGTTCTAGCTTCAGCCCCAACTGTTTGAGATACCCCGTGCCAGGTGGACTTTTTCCGACCGCTAAAATTACCTTTGAGTACCGAGTGTAGAGTTCAGGAACGATACCAGCGCGGAGTGGCGTGTTCCCGGTGGTGGCTTTAAGGCCTTTTCCTTCCACGTAGAGCTTAAACTTTTTTGTCGCTAAATCGGCTGTCCTTGGTTGGGAAACAAAGGCAACAATGTGATAACCCGGAACGGCGGGATGTAGGGTCGCGACGGGATCGTCCCCGGCTTGGGCGTCTATTGCGGTTGTGCCCCCGGGCGAGGTCAAATCAAAGCCTGCCGCCAAGCCATCGTAGAAGGGAAGAGTCTCGCTTTGATCCCCGTTCACCTGAACCACGGAAAGCTTAACCGTTTCGGCAGGCTTGAGATGGAGAACAGAGGGCTCGACGTAGAAGTCATGCGCCCAGGCCAATCCCGGCAACGCAATACCTGCGACAAGGATCGTGACCGCAATCGCCATTCGTTTTATAAACACATCAATTAGCTCCTTTGGGTCTAAGGATAGGATGTCCTAGTGTGATGCAAGTGGTCAACAGAATCGTCGCAATCTTTGGGCTGATATTTCTATCCGCGACTTTTACGACTGACGCCATGGCGCACAAGATGCGCCCGGCGGTTGCGCTCGTCATGCTGCACTTCAATGGAACATTCAGCCTCGAAATGCAGGTCAATGCAGAAGCTATTTTAGCAGGCATTGATCCGGGCGATAAAGACACAGCAGATTCTCCCAACGCGGCGCTGTACAATCAACTGAGAGCCTTGTCCCCGAAGGTTTTAGAGAGCTCGATTTTCACGTTCGCACCGACTTTAATTCAAGGTTTTAAGCTGAATTTTGATGGAAAATTGGTCGAGCCTACGTTGATCTCAGTTCGGGTTCCGGAGGTTAAGGACCCAGGTCGGGCGCGGGTGAGCACGTTAAAATTTGAAGGCACAATTCCGGTTGGGGCGCAGATTTTTCGCTGGTCGTTTGCGGCTAAATTCGGCGACAGTATTTTGGTCGTTAAACATGCTGGTGAACATAAAGGCCTGTCCAATTGGCTGAAAGAGGGGACGCAAAGCAATCCGTTCCCAATTTCGGAGAAATTTATTCCCAAGTCCACAGCCCAGGTCGCTGCCGAGTATGTGGAACTCGGGTTCAGCCATATCATCCCTAAGGGGCTGGACCATATTTTGTTCGTGCTGGGAATTTATTTGTTGAGTTCGCGGCTCAAGGCAATTGTCTGGCAGGTGACGGCGTTTACGGTCGCCCATACCATAACCCTGGGCTTAACCATCTATGGCCTGCTTTCGTTGCCGTCATCCATTGTTGAGCCCTTAATCTCGGCATCGATCGTTTACGTTGCGGTTGAAAATATCCTGACATCCGAGATTAAACCCTGGCGGATAGCCTTGGTGTTCGGTTTTGGCCTGTTGCACGGCATGGGGTTCGCAGGCGTGCTGAGCGAGATCGGGTTGCCGAAGTCTGAATTTTTGACGGCTCTGGTGACCTTCAATATCGGTGTGGAATTAGGTCAGCTTAGCGTCATCGCTGCGGCTTTCGCTGCCACAGGGCTTTGGTTCCGCCAAAAAAATTGGTACCGGAAAGCCATTGTCATACCAAGTTCTGTCGCCATCGCCTTAGTAGGGGCATACTGGACGGTAGAACGAACGCTGCTATAGGGCTTGCGCATATAATGATCATTATCAAGAGATCGTCGTTCCCACGAATTCACTGTTTTCGCCGTTTAATTTAAGAGGGAAGGGTACTTAAGGATTGGGACTTGCTCCTCTACTAAGAAGATTTTATGCCCTTTGTAAGGGGCATTATGTCTAATTGGCGAAGTTACAATTGGGTGTAAAGCAGCGTATAAGAGCGGCAATACCATTTACCAAAGTTTATATGTAAATTCAGTGGTGAAGTAGATAAATGTCTAAGGTCGATGCCGCAGAAGATCAGAGAACAATTTTATTCATAGATAATGACCCTATTGTTCTCGAAAGCTTGAAGTTCCGTCTTGAAGCCTGGAACCATAAAACCCTTGCGGCCTTATCCTTGGAGCAAGCGCAAACCTTGCTGAACGAAAATAATGACCATACCGATTTTATTCTATCGGACCTTCGATTAGGGGCACACATGGACGGTGTTTAGGCGATTACGATTTTACGCGCAGAATTGAAGTCTGACATTCCCGGGGTGATCTTAACTGGAGATACGTCTCCCGATCGTCTCAAGTATATTGAAAGTGCCGGTTTGTCTGTCTTACACAAGCTGGTCAAAGCCGAAAACTTAGCAGCCGTATTAAATAATACGTTCAAAAAATTTCATTAGGTCATAACCTAGTTTAGACGACTCCGTCGGATCTAAGCGCGGTTATCTCATCTTCGTTCAGGCCGATCTGTCTTTTCAAAACGTCGTCTGTATCAGCGCCAAGCACCGGCGGTGCCGATTGGATTGCTTCTTTCGTATCTGAGAATTGATAAGGAATGCCCAGCATTCGGATCAATCCGGCTGTCGGATGATCTATTTCGGCGACCATGCCGGTTGCTTTCGCCTGTTCGCTCTCAAGCGCTTCTTGGACCGTATTCACCATGGAGCAGGGAATGCCGAGGCTGACGAATTGAGCCATCCATTCTTCGGCCGATTTTGTCGCTAGCGCGTCCTGGATCAAGCCATCGATTGTGTCTCGATTGCGGACCCGATTGGCGTTGATCTTGAACCGATCATCATCCACCCATTCAGGGTGATTGACCGCTGCCGACAATTTTGCGAACTGGCCATCGTTGCCGACAGCCAGCGCAATCTCTCCCTCGCCACAGGGGAATTCACGGTAGGGCACGATATTGGGATGGCCGTTGCCAAATTTTCCGGGCGTTTTGGTGCTAATCAGGTAGTTGGACGCGACATTAACCAGGACTGAAAGGCTGGTGTCGAAAAGTGTCACGGAAACTTTTTGGCCCCTTCCTGTGCGGGTGCGCGCATTGATTGCCGCCGTAATACACATTGCCGCATACATGCCGGTACACACATCGACAATCGCGACGCCAAGCTTCATTGATCCGCCACCTACTTCACCGGTGATGCTCATCAGTCCGCTTTCGGCCTGCAATAAAAAATCATATCCAGGCATTCCGGCTTTGGGGCCACGGTCGCCGTATCCCGTAATCTGGCAGTGAATGACTTGGGGCGCATTTTCTTCCAACCATTCGGCGGTAATGCCCCATCTATCAAGTGTGCCGGTTTTAAAGTTTTCGATGAGAACGTCTGCCTGGGTCAGTAATTTCTTTAAAATATCCAGTCCACGCGGATCTTTTAAATCAAGCGTGACGCTTCGCTTATTGCGATTTACACCCAAAAAATAGGCCGCTTCCGTTCCGGCGAATGGGGGCCCCCAGCCGCGCGTATCATCACCTGAGCCGGGTCTTTCAATCTTGATAATCTCCGCCCCCATATCGCCGAGGTTCATGGTGCAGAAAGGGCCCGCCAGCACCCGTGTTAAATCAATCACACGGATGCCGCTCAACGCGCCTTCGAAAGTTTCTTCGGTCATAGTATTTAAGCCTTCGTTGGGTATTAAGCCTTCGCCGGCGCTGTATTTTCGTCGTTGGCGATACCTTGCAGGTAGATATCCATTTCCTCTTTATTCCGATCTCTGAATTGTTTGAAGTTAGGTTTCCTGTGCTCCAAAAACGCGTTCATACCTTCGGTCGCTTCCTCAGACCCCCAGACGTGGGCGAGAAGCTCCATGCCATGCTGCCAAGAAGCGTAAAGTTCGTCGGATTCGAAATTCAGCGATTTTTTGGTCATGCGCAGGGTTTGCGGACTTAATCCCTTAATAACATCACACCATTCTTCAGTCTTCTGTAGAAGCTCAGCCTTCGGCACGCACCTGTTGATCAGACCAACCTCGACCGCTTCCTTGGCACCGAACGTGCGGCAGGTGAAAATCATTTCCCGCGCCAGTCGTTCGCCGATCAGGCGGGATAGATACTGGGTTGCGCCAACCGTTGGGCAGGCGCCGACTTTTGCGCCGGTTTGACCGAACATGCCGTCTTCGGCGGAAATAACCATATCGCACCAAAGTGCTAATTCATGCCCGCCGCCCATGCACCAACCATGAACCATGGCGATGACCGGGATTGGCAGGCCGCGGATCGTCATGGCCAAGCCCTGCATGCGGTCGTTCCATTGCGCAGCATTTGTCCAGTTGAGGCGCATCATGGCGTGAAAGTCGCCGCCCGCAGAAAATGCCTTGTCGCCAGAGCCGGTGACGACGGCCACGGCAATGGAGGGGTCATTTTTAGTCAGGTTGAAGGCTGCGATCAACTCATCAAGGGTTTGTTCCCGAAAGGCGTTGCGCACTTCTGGGCGGTTGATAGTGATCCATGCCACGCCGTCTTTTACTTCGTATAGGACCTCTTTAAATTCCTGTTCGCTCCCCATGGGATCTTCCTCCTGTTATGAATTTTGTGTTGTCGACCTGGATAGTACTTGCTCGATGCGAGTCGGAATTGACGCGCATCAAGTTAGGCTTCCTCTAATTCAATCAGAGTGCCTGAAAAATCTTTCGGATGCAGAAAAAGTATCGGTTTTCCGTGCGCACCAATGGCCGGCTCGCCGCTGCCGATTGCGCGCGCACCGTCGCCAATCAACTGATCGCGGGAGGCAATGATATCATCCACTTCAAAACAGATATGGTGGATGCCGCCTGACGGATTACGCTTTAAAAACCCGGCAATTGGGGAGTCTGCGCCGAGCGGGTGCAAAAGCTCTATCTTAGAATTTGCTAATTCTACAAAGACAACCCTGACCCCTTGTGCGGGTACGTCCGTGGGCTCAGAAACCGTCGCGCCAAATCCATCCCGGTAGCGGGCGCAGGCAGCGTCTAAATCAGGGACAGCAATCGCTACGTGGTTTAAATTACCGATCATATCTATTCTCTTCCGTTACCTTGCTGGGAAGCAGTCTAGCCAATTAAAATTGATCGATCCACCACAGGGGAGGCAATTTTTTTTATTTGTCCGAAAGTGGCAACGCTGTTTTGTAGGCGACCTGCTTTAAAGCAAAGCTGGACGTGATGTTGGCCACGCTAGGAATGCGAGTGAGATGTTCAACAATAAATTTTTGAAAGCTCTCAACATCTGGGACCACCACCCGCAGCATGTAATCCGCCGAACCCGTCATAAGATAACACTCCATGACTTCCGGCAGGGTAGTGACTTCCTTTTCAAATACTTCCAATGCGTGTTCAACTTGGCGCTCTAATGTGATGTGGACAAATACACTGACCGGCAGGCCGACCGCTGCGGGATCAAGCAATGAAACATGGCGCTTTATCACGCCGGCGTCTTCCAATTCGCGCACCCGTCTGGAACACGGAGAGGGTGACAACCCAACTTCCTTCGCCAAGTCTACATTGGGCGTGCGAGCATCTTCCTGTAGCCGGGTCAGAATTTTACGATCTATGGCGTCGAGCCTCATTTTCAGCGCAATCCACAAATTTACATATAAATAATGGATATTAATTGCGTAATTATGCCTAAATCGGAGCATATTCGCAACCATTGTTCTAGCGGCTGGTGGTATAGTTGCGTTTCGTAATAGGAATAACAAAAATGAATCTCATGACCCGCACACAGCATCCTTCAAGTACGCTACAATCCGCCGCAAAAATTGATCAAATGAAGCAGCTTGGGCGCTAGGTTTTATGGCTTGCGTGTTGGATGATCCATAACGCCAACCACATTCGACCATCCAGAGACGGAATTAAAGTGGGTGGCCATCAAGCGTCGTGCGCATCTGCGGCGACACTGCTGACAGCACTTTATATGGATGTGCTCAGGCCGGAAGATCGGATTGCGGTTAAGCCGCACGCCTCACCGGTGTTCCATGCCATTCAATACCTGCTGGGCAATCAGACCCTGGATAAGTTGCAGACCTACCGAGGACTGGGCGGCGCGCAGGCTTATCCGTCGCGTATGAAGGATACCGACGATGTGGATTTTTCCACGGGATCTGTTGGCCTTGGTGTGGGAATGACGCTGTTTGCGTCGTTGGTTCAGGATTATGTCCGCCTGCATGAAATGGTGCCGGGGGGGACACCGCAAGGACGCATCGTGACCCTGATGGGGGATGCAGAACTGGATGAAGGCAATGTCTTCGAAGCGCTTTTGGAAGGCTGGAAGCATGACGTTCGGAATCTCTGGTGGGTGATTGATTACAACCGCCAAAGCCTGGACGGTGTCGTCAACGATCATCTGTTCCAAAAAATAAAATCGTTCTTCAGCACCGTTGATTGGGAAGTGGTGACGATCAAATACGGCAAGCGTCTTCAAGCCGCCTTCGAAGGACCCGCAGGCGGCGCCTTGAACCAATGGATAGACGAATGCCCCAACCAGCTTTACGCGGCCTTGACCTATAAGGGCGGGGCTTCGTGGCGGGAACACTTGAAGACTGACCTAAAAGGCACCCAGGGGTTAAAGGAATTTCTGGATATCCACGATGATGATGCCTTGCATCGTCTGATGACCAACCTAGGCGGCCATGACATGGAGGCGGTATTGGAGGCCTTCCATGGGATCGACGACGATGCGCCGCGCTGTTTCGTTGCCTATACGGTGAAGGGCTTTCGGTTGCCGTTGGCGGGACATAAGGACAATCACTCCGGCTTGATGACGTTGGATCAGATGGCGGAGTTTAAGCTGTCCATGGGGATTGCTGAGGGCCGCGAGTGGGACCCAACCGCAGGTTTGGATATGGCGGCAGGGGACCTGCAGGAATTCTTGGATCATGTGCCGTTCAGTAAACGGAAACCCTCTCCCGACCGCGTGCCGACCATCACGACACCTGACATTGTGCCGCCGAATGGCGGGCGACTGTCGACGCAAGAAGCCTTCGGGCGGATCATGAATGACTTTGGAAAGTCCGATAGTGAACTGGCATCGCGCATTGTCACCACATCACCGGATGTCACGGTCTCCACCAACCTTGGCGGTTGGGTTAATCAGCGCCGGTTGTTCCATTCCGAAAGAAAACAGGACGTCTTTCGCGAAGAAAATGTGCCGTCGGCGCAAAAATGGTCGATGTCCCCCACAGGCCAGCATGTCGAATTGGGCATTGCCGAAAACAATCTGTTTTTGATGCTGGCGGCGCTGGGGTTGTCTGAGTCGTTGTTTGGGGTACGGCTTCTGCCGGTTGGCACAGTCTATGATATTTTTATTGGCCGTGGTTTGGATGCTTTAAATTATGCGTGCTACCAAGACGCCCGCTTCATGTTGGTGGGGACCCCATCGGGAATTACCTTGGCCCCCGAAGGCGGCGCGCATCAGTCAACGGCAACGCCTCTTATTGCTATGGGACAGAGTGGTTTGACTGGGTTCGAACCGGCTTACTCTGATGAACTGGCGATCATTATGGATTGGGGATTCCAGCACATGCAGGCCGATGACGGGGGGGCGGTTTACTTACGCCTGACGACCAGGCCTTTGGACCAGGAGCCTCGAGAAGTAACGCCTGATCTCAAACGACAAATCATTGAAGGGGGCTACTGGCTGCGTGCGCCGGCACCAGATGCCGAACTGGCGATTATCACATCGGGTGTATTGATGCCGGAGGGCTTGGCCGCGTATGAGCAGATTATAGAGGACATCCCCGGTGTGGGATTGTTGAACGTAACGTCGGCGGACAAGCTGCATTCCAGCTGGACATCGGACGGAAACGGCCACGCCGAACACCTGCTTTCGGAACTAGCTCCCAATGCTGCCTTGGTGACGGTTCTGGACGGTCATTCCGGTGGGCTGGGATGGATGGGTTCTGTCTCTGGTCATAGAACGTTTCCGCTGGGCGTGGACAGGTTCGGACAGACAGGCGATATCCCTGATCTTTATCGGACGTATAAAATTGATTCGGACGCGATCGTTGATGCCTGCGCCAGGGCTTGCTTAGCAAAGCGCTAAGGCTCTTTCCCCAGCACTTCCAACAATGGTCCCAGGTGTTTTTCGTAGCGCCGCCAGCGTTCGATAGATGTTTTGTAGATGGGTTGGCGGAATTGCCAACTGCTGGCGGTCAGAACTTGGCGGTCAGCCTTATGGAAGTCAGCGCAAGCGTCGTCCCAATCAAGGCTACAAAATTCGACTAATTCACGGCTGTATTTTTCTTGATCGCCGATAAGATTTTCATAACGGATATGATGAATCGGAGAGGGCAGAACCTTCGACCAATGATCCATAAGCCGTTCATAGCTTCGGTAGAACCGGCCTAAGTGTGCCAGATCGTAGGCATAAAAATGTTTGAAGCCAAAGTTCTGGAAATAGTTGGATAGGCATGTATCCACGGGGTCACGTTTGCAATGAATGATTTTAGCCTTTGGAAACAGCAAGCTGATCAGTCCTAAGTGCGTGCTGTTTAACGGGGTCTTGTCGGTAATGCGGGGGGCTTCAGGAGCTATCTTTCTTGCCCGTTCCAGATACTGCCCGGCAGCGTTGGCGAATTCAGAATTCGGCACCTGAGCCATGCCGTCGCTGATGCTTTTAGCGCCGTTTAAATGATACAGCGTATCGACGATGGTGCTGATGTATGTCACCTCGCCCGCGCCAAATACTTGCGGGTGGGCGGCGATAATTTGTTCCACCAGGGAAGTGCCGGATCGCGGCATGCCGACGACAAAGATGGGAACATCGCTATCGTTGCCTACTCCTTCTCGCACTTCAAAAAATGCCGGATCAAATGTTTCGATCAATTCGCGGATCAGGTCATCGTTTTTGTCAGGATCAAATTCGGCCCGCTTCTGAATATTGCCTTTTTGATAATGTTCGAAGGCCCGGTCGTAATCCCCAATGTCATCATTAATTTTCCCCGCCGCGAAATGCAGGAAGCACCGGTCGCGGTCTTGGAAGATGTCCTGCTTTGTCAGCTCTTCCAATTTATCCGCAATTGGATCGCCCCCTGTAAACTTCACCATGTTGGCGAGGCTCTGATACCCTTCGGCAAAATTCGGATCAAATGCTAGGGCGGTGCGGCAGCTTGCTTCGGCTTGTTCCAGTTCACCCTGGTTTTGCAGGACCAGACCCAACTTGGCATGGGCCGGGGCAAAATCTTCTTTCAGGGTAATCGAAGTTCGGTACTGTTCTTCCGCCGCGTCCAACTCGCCTCGGGTGAGGTGAATGCCCCCTAGAATAACGTGGGCGTCTAGATAGTTTGGATGTAATTCAAGGCATCTGTGACAGCATTCTTCGGCGTCTTTAAGCTTGCCCTGGGCGATCAAGCCGTCGGCCATGTTCTTATGGGCAACGATCAGATGAGGCGCCAGTTCCAATGCCTTCGCACAATTGGCAAGGCCGTCTTCCAGCTTAACCTGCGCAATTTGGATGGCCCCTAAATTATTATAAGCAGGCGCATAATTCGGGTCGATACTCAGGGCTTTCAGGCAGCATTCCTCGGCCTCATCAAACCTTAAGCGCCCAACCAACACATCGCCTAAATTGCTGAGCGCTTCAACAAAATTTGGGTCGAGCTTTACGGCTTCACGGTAACTGGCCTCGGCTTCCGGCATGCGGCCGAGTTCATAAAGGATCATACCATGATTGTTAAACACACTGGGAAAGGTTGGGTTGGCTTCGGCCGATTTCGCGACCAAGCTTTCGGCGACTTCCAGTTCACCACTTTGATAGGCGATCATCCCCAACAGGTTAAGCGCATCCGAATGCTCAGGATTTTGGGCGAGTATTTGATTATAGAGACCACCCGCTTCCTGCAGCCGGTTCTCCTGGTGGTGAACCATGGCTTCTTCTAGGAGGCTTTGCAGATGGGGGTCCTGCTGCTTGATCAGTCGAGATTTAAGCTTCAACTTGCTGTCCCGACGAACCTTGTCAGCCGCTGCGCGTTTTTCTTTCCGATTCACAACGCCGTCCTCATTTGAATGTTCAGATTATGCATGGATTGGGAATGACGGAACCAAGGGGGAAAATCAAGCCATTGCGTTAATGAAAGCGTTTATAGTTTCAACTCTACGCCTTTTTTTTCATGCGCTTCCAAACCCGCTCAAACAGAGGCCGCCCCATATCTTCGCCTAATTTCTTTCCCAGTAGCAGGCTGTCTTGGGCCAATTTTGGGCTCACGCGAAGTATCTTCTTTCCAGTTGGCGTTTTATAAAAGGCAACGATATCGAGAATTTCCTGATGGGTGAAAGCCTTTTCGTACAAGGTTGAAATTTTGGCAATTGTATCGGGCTTCCTCTCATTATAACCGGCAACCAATTCGCCGGTAATGATATTTTTTTGACTTTGTGTTAGGTCCTTATTTTTGGTCTCGATCAAGTCAAAAATGAGCGATAAATGCTGCTTCATAACATGCTGTGTTAAGCTTATTGCCCCGGTCATTTTCGTCAGCCCAACGATGGCATTCTGCTTTTCTGCATTTTGCGCGCGGGCAGTGTCACTCGTTGTAAACGAACCAAAAATAACCAGAGCGACGACCACGCCAATCAATGCTAACGGCTTGCTTTTCATAAAAACTTTTCCCATAAAATTGAATAATGAGCCTGACATAATTCGACTTTAGGCGAAAGTGTAATTCATAAACCAGCCTTGTTTAGGTTGGTGATTTGTGGCCAAACTGGCGATACCTTAATTTTGAAAGTGCTCCCTATGAAAATCGAAGAAATCCTTATCCATCAAGTTAGTTTTCCGCTCATTCGGCCTTATAAGCTCAGCTACCGACAATTCGATGCGTTCGAGCCATTTATAATCCGCGTGCGTGATAGCGATGGACGAGAGGGTTGGGGAGAAATTCAAATTTCCCGGGGGTCTAGTGACGAAACACCGGAAGGTGGATTGGCCTATGCGCGTGAGCATGCCCCAAAGATCGTCGGGTCCGCGCCTGATGAAGCCAAGGCCTTGCTACGGTCCACCATGGCGGCCAGTAAAATTTCCGCGACGGGTCTCATCACAGCCATCGAAATGATGGAAGGCCATGCAATGCTGGAAGTCGCCGAGGACACCCGCATTCCCATTTTGACGCCGTTCGAATCCAATGACGCTGCTGGCATTGAGGCAGAAGTGGAGACACGACTGGCGGAAGGTTTCCGGACTTTTAAAATAAAAGTCGGCAAAGACGTAGACGCGGACCTGGAACGGGTTGGGCTCATTCAAAAGGCAATAAACGGTCGGGCCGACATTCGCATGGATGCCAACCGTGGCTTTAATGCTGAACAAGGCTGCCGCTTTGCGTCGTCCTTAAACCCAGAAGGTATTGTGTTGTTTGAACAACCCTGTCCGACCGAAGACTGGGACGGCAACGCTGAAGTCGCAAAAGTTTCGGCGGTGCCGATCATGCTGGATGAACCTATTTGTTCCCTCGCCG
>Ga0114999_10004031_pt1 | contig 17999 bp, 6 predicted proteins | sample ArcticOcean_MG_C_3_FD_89820 | JGI IMG/M metagenome (GOLD analysis project Ga0114999, IMG submission 89820) | Marine microbial communities from western Arctic Ocean - ArcticOcean_MG_CB8_126 | ecosystem: Environmental > Aquatic > Marine > Oceanic | place: Arctic Ocean: Canada Basin | collected...
TCTTTACATTCCACTGTTTCTTCAACGTTCGTGTATCTTCCAATAGGACAATCTTTACATTTTTGTTGTGCCAACTCGTCTTGATACATTCCTAAATCACAGGCGGTACAATCATCGCTACCATACGTATCACTCACTTTCCCGACTGCACATCCTTGACATATTATCTCCCCCGTATTAGAAGTCGTCTTTCCTATAGCACATCCTTTACATTTTATTTGTCCCGTTTCGTCTTGATAATCTCCTTCATCACATGCTATACATTCTAGTTGTCCTCTATTAGGTTGGTATTTTCCTGCAGGACACGGGGTAGCTTCGCCGTAGACGATGATGGCAGTTACCCCCTCCGTCTTACCGTTCGGAACGTAATGTCCCTCTTCGGCCTTAATTAGCGCAGCGTTTCCGTCAATGTAATAACCCTCGGGAGGGCCGCAATATACAAGGGTACCGTTTACAAGATCAGGTTCGGTCAAACATGTACCAATATCCCCGTCTACGCTCGAACATCCGTAGTCTTTAAGTTCGTCTTGAAAAGGGGTTTTAAGCGCTTTATCGCATCGACAGTATGGACCCTCCCAATTCGCTGATTTTTTGCATGTACACATTGTAACGCCTTTGCTTTTCACCTCGCATTTTCCACGATTGTCCGACCCACCACAGATGTTCAACGTTGAACCGGTGAGCCATTGGTCGTTCGTGACACCGGGACACCGTGTACAATAACGTGCTGCGTCGTTTGCACGAATACTGAATCGATCTACGAAACCACCCGTGGTACTTTTGTACAGGGAAGCGTTGTATGGGAAAATATTAATATCGTCAAGACTGAAAAACGACTGTGAAATGCATATAGAGATACCTCCACATTCAACGTTGTTATTAATTGAATTGAAGTAATAGTTCCGCGAATTGTCTCGATAACACCCGTACGGTCGTCTATCGTTTCTTTCTTCTTTTACCGCATGACCACGATGGATGTCTTTTTCCCACTGATTTTCACACACTACAATTGACACGGTTTGTGAATTTTCACCGTTCAGTACCTCGTAGGGACCGACGTACGGTGGGTCTTCTTGTTCGAATTTGAACGACGCTGGGTCGCTGACGATGAACCCTGCTGGGCAACAACCCTCTCCCCATAGCAACGACCCGATCGCACTGTTCAACGAGCAGTCACAATCGTTGCTCTCGCGGTCGCTCGGTTCATGAACACACCGTCCGCCTGCGAGACACCCAGCGCCACAACTGTACTGGCAATGTTTACCCGTCCACCCCTTTTCACACGTTTGACACGTTGCGTCCGATGTATTGTAGTGGTAACATTCGTCCTTTGTTGTGCGTTCAATCTCTGCGTCCGACGAACACTGTGTTTCTTTCTTGTCCGGGATGGACGACACTTCAGTGTACAATGTTTTGTACGTTTTACTATACTTTCTCATTATCGTACGTGCTTCGTTAAAACCTACGTCTCCACATTGACACTGAGCGTTTGCAAAAAAACGTTCGCCATTTGAAATTTGACTCCCCCAATTGCATGTACCTTCGCCGTTGCACGAACTCGTTATTTCTACCTTGTCGTACGTTGGGCATTTATCACGGCATTGTTCACCACCGAATCCTGTCACGCACGTTTCACATACTATGGATCCCCATGCACCGTACGTCAAAATATCCGAAAAACAACCACATTGACTGCAGATAAGGTTGCGTTCGTCTATGATCGAACAGTCGACGGTTTCTTTCACTTCGTTGTTATCTTCCCCGAGCACCAACTCCACTCGAACCATTGCACCCGTTGAGAGGCAGAAACCAGTCCGGTGGTCGATGTACCCGTCAATGCACTCCGCATCGAAAATTGCTTGACCATAAGGACTTTGAAAACCTAAGTACTCATTCACTTCTTTACGAGACGACGCTTTACGGATGCATTGGTCAGTACCCATATTTGTGAAACATACGTAGTTTAACGTACTGTTCGCATTCGCTTGATTCGCATTCTCTTGATGGCATCCAATTTTTACGTTAGGATTTTCCTGATTGAAAAATGAATTGAAATAAATTTCATTTTCTACCGTGTAACATCCGTGTGGTTTCGTATGGTCGGTGATGTTTCTTACAGTACCCAACCAAAAATAATCCAGACTCGCACCAACACAACTTCCCAGATCGTTCACGTTGCTCACATCTGTAACATTCAGCAGTTTGATCGTCTGTCTACAGTCGACGCCCGGGTTCGTGTTGTATCGTATTACCCCGTCGAGATTTTTCGAACACCCGGAAATATTATTACCACCGTAATTTTGAAGAAAAACGCGTTCCACACAATCGTTTTCACACGTTTGATTATTTCCATCCCCAGTTACGTACGTTATTAAACGATCCTTTATGCTACACCCATGAGGACGGTTCGCTGCATCGTAGTTATCACCCACCCACGCACTTTTCGCGTAATACGTAGAAGTAGAACTGTTCGATGAAGTAGAAATGTTCGATAATACGAAACTATTCAAACAATCCGATACGGACGTTAACCCACACTCGCATTTACCATTTACGTCGACGAAAAACCCTTCGTACGTTAGCTCGGTACAATTTTTACCACATCGATTCACCTTTGTTGCGTGAGTACCGGGGTTGTCCGCATCCCCTTCGTACAACAAAAGCGTACCACCACTGCAACTACCCGAATTCACGTTCACATGACTGTACATATTGGCCGATATTACACAGTCTGAGTAAGTCAACGGTAATGGACGCACCTTTGCGTATTCGTAACATTCTTCCGGCGTAAGACCATCGTCGTTCGAACCGGAGCCAACGAACGAGTACTCAATGTCTACACTTTTGTAAGTCAATGATTTTACCACGCGTTCAATGCACGGGCGTTCGTACGAACACTTTACGGTTGTAATAGCATTGTTCCAATAGACCACGTTGTCTTCATAGAAACAACCAACTGGGCGGGAAGATAAGGATACGTTTGTACCGTCGCAATCCAAATTATTTAATGAAAGATCGGGGGCCTCCACTATTTTACGGTAACGGTCCGTCGTATAGTGGACGCAGTCCCCGTTGCATTCTGCGCTTTGCGACACCGTACGCGCAAACTCGTACACTGCATCGTTACTGAAATATGATCGGAGATAACCGGTGGTGGTATAACCACTATTGGGAGAGGTCTGAAATGTGGCCCCGCATAGATCACCGGGTTGATCACCGGGTTGATGACCGCTACATTGGCAGATCTTAGAATCCCACGGATTTGAACCAGTTTCCCAAATGAATCCTACACAGTGGGGATTTTTCATACAATTCTCTTTGTACGTCGAGAATGGGTAATTTTCGTCATTTTTTCTAATAGGAGCAAGAGTTCCATCTGGTAACAATTCTCCGTAACACGGAGATATATATGTATTACCTACAACACCCTCAGCCATGTATCCGATCTCCTGAGGGACTAATATTCCTATATTTGCATCCACGTTGCTTTCTATGTATGTGCCATCATAATCGCACAGACATCGAGATGTTGCGGAGAGAAAAGATGAAAAGATGTACCCGTTCTCACTGCAATATACCAGACATGCATTTGCCGAACTTGAAGTCGTTGTATGTGAAATTTCGGGATTCAAGCCTGCGAAATCGTACAATTTCTTCCACACGTAACTGATTTCTGGTATAGACGCTTCGTTCCAAAAACATCGGAGCAATCTCTGGTTGAACGCAGAACTGCAACCGTACGGTATTGAACGGTCGTCAGTTCGTTCCTCGACCGTAATGCATGCTTTCATACAATCTTCTTTACTGACAGAGTCGTCGTTCTGTTTGCCGGTCAAGGTACTCGTCCAATATTTATCATTCTTTTCGAACGGGAGTTCAATGTTGCTGGTGAAACATGTCCCATGACCGCTGCACACGTTCTTATCGCCAACTTCAAAACCCGGGCACGTGTACTGGCACTCTTCTCCAACGTACCCGATCGAACATTGACACCCTCCGTCGTTGTCGCACACACCGTGTCCGCTACAGGTCGTCCCCATGTCCATGAAATTCGTATCAAACCCCGGACATTTTATACTACAATCGTCGCCTCGGTACCCTGACATGTCGAGTTTAGACACAAGGTATTGGCTGTTCGAAAACGATGCCCCCGTGTCTTTGATATTGATTTTGAACGTGTGCCCTTCTGGAGACGTCCCGTGCACAATACGCGCAATGTCGCACACACAACTCCCGTCGACGGAACATCTCCCGTGTCCAGAGCAGGGGATTCGTGTAATGTTAGAAGTCCCCTTGCATTCCTTTTGACAATCGTAGTTGAATCGATAGGATGTTTTTTCCAAATTTCCCAACATGATGACATCGTGTTGGGAACATTTTGATTTTTCAAGACATCGGTGCGTTTCGTCGCATGCATCATTATTTGCACCGTTGTAGTAGGTATTCCCTTCGACTTTAAAACATCCAAAAGGGGAAGAGCTGAAACTCTTTTCTTCGTACCCTGTTACCAATTTGCATTCACTTTCAACCAGACTGTTCGAGTTGAGGCCCGATGTTTTTTCTTCGAAACCAACACAATACCACTGCGAAGGGTTCGATTGGAACGAATCGAACGATTGTTCCCAGTTTTGCTCTTTAAGAAAATTCCGAACGAAACTTTCACGTCCTTGCATTGCTCGGATACGGTATACTTCGTTCGCGTTCAATCCTTCCGAAATACCAAACACTTTCATTAAATTCATTTCGACCTCACCGTCCCATGTTTCGACCATAACCGTCTCGATAGACGTGAACGGTGGCAAGCAATCGCACACCCCGCGACTCGAGTCACACACCCCCACCGAGAAGTTATTGTACGTCGAATTATCACACCCTTGACACGTGATATCGCAATTTCCACCCGATGCTTCGCTCAACGCGCATTTGCACTCACCTAACAATTCGATGCGTTCGTCCGGGTACGGTCCGTTTGAAATTGCCTCGTTTTGTTCCTCCGTACGTTCGCAGTACCCGACTCCAGTCGCTTCCCCACACGGAGATCCATCGTACCCGGGCAAACAAAACATTTCACACGACGCGCCTGTCATGCCCGAATTTAATGGACAGTCGCACCTTGCGTTCGAACAAACACCCTTGTGACGGTTGAACGCCACGTTCATACAATGCGGCACCCAATCAATGTCGCAGTTCGATACCGATACGTTGATCACATTGATCGCATCGTTAGAAAATATATCACCCCTCAACGCGCACATATTTCCTTGAAACTTGAATTTTTGATAGCAGTCGGCGGGGCAATTGGTTTTCATACCGACTGTAGTGGACGACTCCGCAATATGCGCACACGTGCTTTCCCAGTCTAAATTTAACGATTGCAACGCGCACGTTTTGCTCTTGTCGGACGGGATGAATTTCTTACAATCTTCGAACTCTTCCAAATCTTTATAATTGGAATTCAAACATTCGTACTCGTCTTTCAATATGCTCGCACTGAAATTGCAGTAACCTACCCAGTCCAAAGTGTCCAACGCCGACGGTGTGACGCCCGAATAGTTTGAATACCGTTTCGTACCATGATCTTCGCACACGTCCACTATGTTTAGGGTTGGTTCTACTAAAAGAGGCCACTGCAAATGGGTCAGTATGTCAACACAAATTTCCGAAATTTCGGAGATTTCCGAAACCACGGAAGAATGGAGGAAGTCTTTGTACTCCGTCGTCGCCGACCCGGAAATTAAATTCACGCTCGTAATTCGACTCGGGGTGCAGTCGTTTTCTTTGCAGATAAAATCAAACGTGTTGTTGTAATTTCCATTTACCAACATTGTGACGCTCTGATCTAAGTAGCTTAAGCTCAACTTTACAAAACGCCACTCGTCGACTTCGTACTTGAACGCGTCCAAACACGTGGGGGTGGAAACGGGACATGCTTCTAAATCCGTCGGGCTATTTACTTGAATCTGCCCGTGGTATAGGAAGAAATTGAATATCTCCACTTCACCGTTTTTAAAAGAAAGCGTGTCGGACATTTTTACATGACTGTTCGATCGAACGTAGAATTCAAAAACAGTCCCTGTTCCGCTGAAGAAAACGTTCGAGTTCAACTCATTTGCATAGAATACGACGGGGTTGTTCGCCTTGCAGTACGAGAAAATATTAAACTCACGGGGGAAGTTGTAGTTTATACTGGCGCAAGTCGATTCAATTAAATTCAAAATTGGTTGCATTCGAACGCACGCGCCGTCTCGGTAATAACCGACCGGACAAGCGTCCAATATAGGTATTTCGACGACGATCGTACCGACCATCTGATGATGGTCCAGACTTATGTAGTAGTAAGTACCCACATCCGGTGTCCAAATAAGTGGTGAACCCATACTCACGTCCGGAAGTATCGTACCATTTGAAAACACCGTACTGTTTGGTAAAGTATTGTACGTCCCAAATTGACAGTAGTCGCACTCTTTAACAATACGAAGAATATTACCTTCGCTGCTGCGACTGAACGTGTACGCACGCCCCGGTACAATATTTATAGACGGGATGCTCCAGATTTGATTGTCGATCACGGAAATGTGGAAGTTGCTCTCGTAATGGTCCGTACACCCTCCTGCATTAGTGCACGTTACACACTCTGTTGAACAACACCGTCCGTTATCGGCACACTTGCCTCCCAAACAATGTTCGTCGATCAAACATATTTCACCCAGATTACGGTTTTCATACAAGTAACGTTCCTCCGTTTCGATTATCGTACACCCTGTTTCACGTGAAGATATCGCAGACGATAGACTACCATGCTGGCTTGTTCGATTTGGAGGACACGATACCGTAAAGGGGAGGTGTTGTGGGTACGATTCGATGTCAACTAAACATTTCGGACTATCGATGAGTATCCCCGAACACGTGTAACGAGCGTTCGTGTGAAGTTTACTTATATTCAAATCGAATCGCCGCATGTACGAACTACAAAATTCTTCGCTGTTCATTTCTGCGGATGGGTATTGAAGCTTAAAATCACTGAATCTCGGTTCGACCGCATCGTGCAATTCAACAGCTTCGTTCCAACGGTAGCTCTCCGTTATTTCAAAAGGGTGTATTTTCTTAGATGCTTCGAAACAATAATTTAATATTGAAACCACATCCGTTTCACCGTCTTCCGTATAATTCGAAACGATTCGTGAACAATTGGATGGAATGCTTGAAACACACGTTGTCGATACCAATTCGTTGAACCCTTCACACCCATTGTCAAAATTAGTCGCTCCTAAAATTTCGGTACAGTACGAACCCCAGTCCACAGTGTTTAAATAATCCCGGCATTGAGTACTTGATTGACATTCCAGTGATCTCGATACGCTCGGACGTTCCAACAAAAGAATATCCAAACAGTTGTCGTTCGTGAACGAACTGTCCAAACAAGGTTTAGCAGCTTTGTGACAAAAGGGTCCCTGACTCGTGTAATAATTCTTATCGCCCGATAATATGCGGAAAACGTCTTCGTTTGCAACGCAGTCTTCGTCACTCGAGCATTCAAACACATCTCCGTTCATATTGCGAATGCTAGACACACCGCACTCGTAACCATTGCACTGTTCCGAATTCAACCACGGTGGCGACGCGCACGAACGAGCGCATTTACGTCCGTAAAACTCCTTGATAGGAGCTGCTTCCAGCGTAGCCGTAGCCGGAGCCTGTCCCGACGCGACTGCTAATAAAAATTCAGCCCGTTCGTCCTCCGAATAAATGTCTTGAGGATTGCATTCACAACGATGAAGTGAACCAGAACCGTTCAGATAAGGAGCTACGTGCTGCATCAACGGCTCCATGTGCGACGCTACACACACACCGTTGTTCCCACAGAGACGTCCGAACGCGTCCCGTTCGCAAGATATTTGACAATTCTCCCCAATGTACCCCGTATTGCAAATGCAACTACCGTCTTCGGGACTGCAGATCCCGTTGCCGCTGCAATGAACGCATTTGAAATCTCCGCTGGAACACTCCGACGGGAACGAATTGCCGTCCAGACTAGACACGCAATAATTACTACACGCGTCCGGACTCTGTAAATTCTCTTCTGGAAACCACCCTGTTTCACAACGCGTACAAAACGACGCGTCGTCCAAATGATCGTTCGTACAGTCGCATAGTTTTTCGTTTGGCACGCCATACAACGTATTGCAAATACCCAACCCGTTGCACGTCGTCGATGAACAGTACAACGAACATTCGATCTCTATGTCTTCGTTGATTAAACCGTGTTCAGAAACGATTTCCAACGAGGGGAAATAACCTCCTGCACAATCTGCGCAATTGCCCTCCGTACCGTAAATTGCACGGTGGGTATTCGTCGCACCGTTTGAATACACACGCTTCTCGGGCGTATTGCACTCGCAACGGACACGTTCGCTAGACAGTTCCATATCCAGCACCACACAACGACCACGACCGTGACAGCCCATGACTGACGACGAAATCCCGTTCGGATCACAATAATGTTGACACGAACTTCCCCAATAATTGTCCGCACATTTCAAACACCCCCTTCCGGCAAAATTACCCGAACATTCACACATGCCACGATAGTTGCACGTCCCTCGATTGTTGCACGATGCCAACGACGAACAGTTGCACGCCGGTCCTTGCCAGCTCAAATCACTTGTTTCGCACGTACAAACACCCGTCGATGAACAAATACCGTGGTCCGAACATGCGACATAATCACCCGGACATTCGTATTCGCACGACAACCCGCGAAACTTTTCATTGCAAACACAACTCGCGCTCGGGGGTGATCCGATCAAGTCAGTTATACAATTCCCATGAGAGTTGCAACTCTTACCGCTCACGTCCACCCCGGGACACATTACATCGCACGACGCGCCTCTCCATCCGCTCGTACAAAGACAAGCGGCCGTCGATCCGAATAATTTACAATTCCCGTGTCCAGAACACACCTTACCGTTCGAACTTGAAGGACACGTGCTGGAACAAGACGACAACCCGTCGTCGAACCAGTTCGTCACACACTCGCACGATGCATCATCGCACACGCCGTGACCAGAACATGCTTCGCACTTGCCGCCCGATCGACGAGTGTCTAAACATTTACCCGCGTTTTCACTCGCGTTACTATTCACCGCTTCAAGCGTTAACTCTGGAAAACAAACTTCATCGCATCGAAGACCACTGTAACCCGACACACATTCTCCGGTACAACTTAACGCGTCCACTGCATTGCATTTGTTACATAAAAACCCAAAACGCTTTGTTCCCAAAGGACAACGACACGAATAATCTCCATTCGCATCCTTCACGCATGACCCGAATTCACACGCGCAGTCGCCGCAATACACTCCAGAAAAAGGTGTCTCAAAACACGAACACGCTCCGTTCACGTACGACGTGCCGTGCAAACAAGGGACAAGCATAGATTCCAACGAAACAATCACACTCTCGAGGCCTATGCCTACTATTACTATCAATACCGCCACCACGATCGAGTACAATCCTATTGAGACAAAATTGTTCATATTATATTGACAGATAAACGTTATATATACGCTAGAAATTTGCCTTAAAATAGAATTGGGTAAAATTTAAAATTAAGTTAAATTTTAAAATTAAAAATAAAATTAAAAATAAAATTAAAGATAAAATGTTGAAATGTTGAAATAAACTTATACTACCCCTTCCCCCTTACACTTACTCACGTTCTCCCCTCACCCTCGCCTCCTTCTAACTCATTCCTTCTAACTCATTCCTTCTAACTCATTCCTTCTAACCCATACTCTTAGCTCAGTTCTTCTTAGTTTTTACTTCCTTGACATGGCAACCGAACGTTATTTGACTGCGATTTACGAATCAGACGAAAGGGAAGTTATTATACAGTTTCTTTTAAAGGGAAAACTATACGATGTCACATGGGACCGAGTACCAAACGATTATTGGTCTGCAAAACAACTTGCTGCCATATCCGCACTCGAAAGAATCGACCTCTCAACGAAAAATTTCTCTATGCGTTTTGTTCAATTGGCTGTTGTTCAGAAAGAGACAAAGAGGGCAGTGCAAAAAATACTCTCCGTATTAAATTCTTTCTCATCGCACACGAAAGACATGTTCATCAAAGGAAAGCATCCTAAAACACATTGGATATTACATCCAGACGGTTGGAGTCAAGAACACTACGACGCTCTCGTTGAAGTGCATGCATTTCTGGGAAAAATAGGTTGGGAACAAACATATGTTGGTTTCCACAACTTGATGGAAGAATTGCGATACGATATACTTCAAGAAGACGAAGATTCAAAAGATGACTTTTTTTCTGTGCAACAATGGAAAGAAATGCGAAAGACAGTGTCGGATTTGTACCTTGAGAACAAATACCTATACTACAAAGACGGGTTTCTAGACTTTGCGCTCAAAGACTCGGTGGTACATGCCGCATATGCAATTTGTTACGCAGATAAGTCTGACGAGAAAGATGGTATGGGTGATAACGACACGGGTGATTTCAAAGACACGTTCGAGAAAGTTTATGAGAATTACATTGCCCCGCCCATGTGTAGGCAACAACATGTTCAAGTACAACCAAACTTTCATGATTATCGTCGAATTGAACAATTTCTCAAGCAAAACGAAAAGCTAAACGAAAAGCAAATCGAAGAGCAAATCGAAGAGTCAGACGAAGAACAAAATGAAACTCACGTTCTGAAATGGTTGCCTTTTCTTTCCTTTGGGAAACATCTACACCATTCGCACGGTTTGTTCAGTGCAGATATGTTTGGATCTGGACCCATCACCGTTGATCAGATCAAATGGAAAAGAATCAAATTGAAAAATTGGTCCACGATCATTTTCGTTCAACGTGGGGACGTATTTGACGCGTTTCATGCAGATGCGGACATCATGCATGTTCGATTTGGATGCTCTTACAGACGGGGATGTATTGCGCACGTCCAATTCAAATATGAAAAACTTGACCATTACACGACTAGTCTTTCAAACAATGATTTCAAATACACGATACTTTTGGAATTTAAAAAAGAAGACGAGACGAGCGAAGTACGCGCATGTGTCCCTGTGCTGAAAAGTTGATCGCTAACTTATGTTTGCATAGTAATCTCCTGTCTTGACAACCACAGTCTGATAAATAACGCCCGATGTTGCGAAAATCTACATTTTCCAGACGGACACCGTACGATAGGTGAACGAAATAATGAATGCGGTTCTCTGCGCTGTATTTCTGAGAACGAACCACAATAAACGTACGCCCGCGTAAATTAGCTTTTAAACGCCCGTTCGTAAACAAAGATTCTACATATCGGTGAGTATCGTCGAACACGGCAACTGTGTTAATAACACCACCCCAACGTATATTTCCTACAGGGGGGACGTCCATATTCACAGGGGGGATATTATTAGCCATGCGTTCCGCTCGAATTGCACGCGTCGAACCATATTTTCGATGGTACGAATTCATACATTATAATAATACACTTAAACTTATATATCTTAAATTTACACTTTAATTTTTAGAGAAATTTTAAATTTAAAGGAACCGCCGATTTTATTTCACAAGCATTGTCGATACCAGAAAAGAATACAACGCCTTTGTACTTGTTCAAGATACGTTTCATCATACTTCCTTTTGTAATCAACGTCAGGCCTGCCATTGCAAGCATATTTTGATTATGATCTTCTCCGTAGATTCCAGATAAGAATGTATTGATTCCTTCTTCAATGTACGCTACGTTTCCTTCCCTACTGGCATTTCGATCTTCTTGTTTAATAAGATCAATCTTAGACTGTAAATTAGGAGCCTTCAACCTCACTTGTTCGTAACTAACGTTGATCTCTTTCTTTATATTTCGATACACGCATATCATTTCTCCGCTTTTCAAATTCAAACGATTTACTACGTTGAACAAGGAAGATGGGGTAGTAGACGAGGAAAATATAGAAGAAAAGATAGAAGAAAAGATGGGTAGAGAGTACGTACGGAAGATTCGAATACTGATGACCAATAAAACGAACAGTGTCAACACAACTCGCCAACCAATTAACATTGCATTGCCTTGCCACGCGTCCGACTTTGCAAGGTTTAATTGAAATACCCATGTCAAAAAAAGTATGCATAGAAAAATAATCGTTTGAAGACTAGTCACTGTGTTGTTTACAGAATCAAGCGCCTTCGTATTCAATGATTTTATCGACACACCTTCCTCGCCAATTATTATACGATGGGAATCTTGCCCTCCTAAAAAACGCGCCTCCGTTGTACTCAATCGCAACGAAAGAAACACGCTGTCCAATATCGCGTACGCGCATAAAAAAACACTCATTGAAATCATCACGGTGTGCTCTACCATCAATGAATTCGACGGGGAAAAATCTCCAATGCTTACCGCTTCGAAACAAACGCCGAAAATTAAAGTTGCTACCACGATCAATTGGTTCAACATTGCCTGAAGATCACCAATCACTTGCGCACAATCGTTCTTTAAATTAAAACGCTGTTCCGCAACTGTTTTGTACAAGTCCATACTTAAATCAAGCTTCAAACTGTAGCTTTCGAAAAACATTAATTTCTCAGACAACTTTTGATCAACTCCGCGGTTAAGCGTGTCCTTTGCTGTGCCGAATATATCCATATAAACATAAGTTTACTTATATTTATACTTTTTCAATCTAAATGTAAGTTTACTTATATTTACACTTATATTTATATTTATTCAGTTTCTAATACAATATCGATTTGTTCTAATAAATTTTGAAGACGGCTTTTTATCGTGTCGTCTGTCATGTATGTTTTCTGTAAATTAATCAACCCTTTCTTAGATTCTTTAAGATGTGAAAGTAAGCGAACATTTCCTTCCGAATTGGTTTCATCTAACAAACGTTCGAACACCGTCATGTATAAATCTTTCAAACGGAAAAAATCCGTTTCCCGAGTGGCCCCAGACCACCACCGTGTGAAAAATTCAGGAATAAAGTTTACCATATAATTCGTATTTTCAACGGGCGTTAATTTAAACAACGTAGTACGAGTATTAATTCGTTGAAACGGTTGGATAAGAGCAATAACTTTAAGATTTACATACACTGATTCCTCATTCATATATTATAACCAATTTAAACTTAATTTATACTAAAAGTAATTTAAAAGTACGTAAACCAACAGTCCGAACAAATAAATTAATGCTGACACACCGAATGTTACGTTATCGGGTACCATTTTCAAACTATGTACCACACAAACTAAAAACACGATCATTATTGAAGACGCGTGCATTATACGATCACGAACCATCGAACTCGTACGTTCTTCACTCAATGTATCCATCCCTCTAGAAAGACGATACACTACGTAAATTTCCACAATCAATGTTACCGTATACGGGAATATACTGTAATACGCTGCAGTATCGTCGACTATCACAGAGTACAAAAGCATGTACGTTATACAAAGACACACGAACGAAACGCGGTTGCTCATGCGTAACCATAATGGTGGGCCGAAGAAACGCTGGAATCGGCCCATATACAGAACAGCCAACACATCCAAACACATCACGATGCTGAAAACAATATAAATCGTTTTACTGTCCAACATTAAAACACCGTCTAAAATAAGAATACTCAGAAACGGGACAAACATGCCCACTTTATTCAAATATTCGTTATCGTTGCGGTAAATCAAATAAATTTCCAATAACGCTACTACGCACGCTACGAACAATGGGATCATGCTGATGATGTTGTCTAGATGGACACTTTTTAAATATAAAAATAAACTAAAACAACCGCCGTACACCCACGTTATCATATTAGACTGTGAAAAGGTCTCTTATATATTCCAAAAAAAATAACAAACATATTAGTACTACTCATACCTTATTTATTTTCATAACTTATCTTCAAAACTCCCGACTACTACTAATTTAAGTGCCGATCGGTCTAATTTACGAATGCTTGCACGGACACCCTCCAACGTTACACGGTTCACATTATCTGTAAACTCGTCCAATTTGCTCGGCAAACCCCCTTCGTGAAGCATTGTATTGTGCAACGTGTTCAACAACGAACTCGCGTTATCAAAGTGAACGTCGTGCCCTCCGATCATCATTTCTTTCTGAATACGAACTTCGTCCGCGCTAATATCTCCTGTAAACCAACCGTCAAGAACCTTGTTCGTTGCAGCCAAACCCTCTTTCAATAATTTAGGATTGAACGTTGCCGTTAATTCGAACACACTCGCACCGTAAACACGTCGTATACCCGCATTGATACCGTACGTCAAACCACACGTATCGCGGACGTACGACATCAAACGACCTGTGAACCCGTTCCCCAACGCGCCGGCACCCACTACCAAATCGTACGACAATGAATTCGGTACCACCATTCCCATCTTAATCGTACACGACGTCTTGTTCGGAATGAAAACCCAATCTTCTTTATCACCCCTTTTGTAAACATCGCACGCTTCGTACTCGACTACTTCAGGGGTAGTCTTTAATGATGGGGTACGCACCATGCGCGACGGACCGAGAACCGTAAACTTAACCAACCCTTTCTCCAACAAATCTTTGTGTTCGCGCATTACATCGGAATATTCGAGGTTTTTACACGCACGGGACATCTCTGCACCACTGTGACGGTAATTGGGGTCACCCTCACGGAACATCAAGCGGTACAACGCGTTCCCGCACACACGGTTCACATTTGCGTCGTATCCCAACAACTGAGACGATAACTTGTCCTTCAAATAATCAAATGCTGCACGTTCCAAAGTCGGCGTTTCCAACTCGGCTTTCATCAAACGAAACGATTTGTTCACCACTGACATATGTTCGCTCGGGACAGAAAGCACGAATTCAACACCGTGACGACTTTCGTAAATTGAACGGTCGGCACCATTGTTTTCTAAAAAACTCACAATGTTGCTCTCGTTAAAATCACCACTCCCTAAATGAACGCCTTTTGACATTAAAATTGACAAAATCTTACGACAAACGTACTCCTTCACACTGTACATTGAACAGGGGGAACTGCAACTCACTCGACTGTACACTTTGTTAGTACCCGTGTATTGCATAAACGTAAACCCGTGATGGGAATCACTATTCTTCTCGAACGAAATGTTCAACGCGTTGCTCGGACGCGATAATTTTGGAGGACTGGTATCGTACGTGCTTGTTGAAAGACTGTAATTATTTGTTGGGATTAAACCTTTCTGTACTTCACCCGGGTAAGACATTACCACCGTAGAACGGTCCAAATTGAAATACAACTTTGATACTCGGGATATATCATCTGCTGTCACACTTTCAAGTACATCGAAACGCTCGTAAACATCAAACGCATTGCCTCGACTGATTGCTTCCGTCACACTCGACGACATACCCTGCGTACTCTGCATTTCACTCTTCCAACCAAACATTATCTCGTTCTTTACACTACGAAGATGGTCCTCGTCCACAACGGGCAAATTCTGCAGAAGACTTATCAAACTACTCTCCGCGTCCAATACACTCTCCATACCACCGTACTTTGGCGTACACCAAATCGTAAACAAATACGGGTCGCGCGTACGTTCCCACGACACCATCAGGTCTCGAACCCTATCCGAACGCTTCAACAGCATTCCGAACGAACGAGGGCCGTTCATTAACAAATCACGCATTACTTGCAACACTATCGCGTCTCGACATAGTCCGTGGCATGCTTTAAAACCTATTCCGAACAAACTACCACCGGGTAATTTGCACGACACGCGTCGTTGACCCAATTGAGCTGGTTCAACCGTGTACATCTCGGGAGGGGCTTTGCCTTTTGGAATATCTTTGAAGTTATCGAACACCAGTTGTTTTATACTCTCGGGGTCGAAATTTCCGGTAAAACTGTACGTTGCATTACGGGGCGTATAATACGTATCGTGAAACTCATTCAACGCATCGTGCGTCACGTGCTCGATATCCGACAACCAACCAATCGTTGAATGACCGTAAGGATGTGCGAAAAAGGCAGTCGCGAAAAGACGCTTGCTCAACACTTGTAAAGTATCGTTGCAACCCCGTTCGTATTCGTTACGAACCACCGTCATCTCTTTCTTTAACGATTCGGCCGTCAACAGCGGTTCCAACATACGATCCGCCTCACGGGTTATCGCAGACGGGAGATATTCCGTCTTTATTACACTGAAATAAGACGTTCGGTCCAACCACGTGTTCGCATTCATAACAGCGCCCAGTTGCTCCAAACGCCACATACCATTGTCCTTCCCGTGAAATTTCTTTGAACCTTTGAACATCCCGTGCTCCAAAAAATGTGTAGAACCCGTTACCAATAAACCCTCGTTACGAGAACCCACACGGTACGTCAAATTACCCGTCGTTATATCCAAACCTTCACGAGGGATCAATAATAACGTTAACCCATTATCCAACTCATACTCGTGCATACCATGTCCACTGCGTTTACGTCTCCACATTATATACTCACTCTTATTATCTATATATACTCACACTTATTATACTTAATTATTTAATCACTCGATTTACTCGATTTTTTCTTTTTTTTCTTTTTTTTAGGTGCGGGTGATGTTTTCTCTGGAGAAGTAGGAGGAGAAGAAGTAGAAGGTGAAGGAGTAGGATGAGTAGGAGAATTAGGATTGGCCGAACTAGTGTAATTTTCTTCAGTGCCATTCTCAGTGCCATCCGCAGCGTCTGGAACATCCCCGTTCTGTGTCACAGCAGCTAGAACGATATCAAGATCATTTCTCAATTCTTCCGAAGCATATTTAAGTGCACCCCCGTTCTGTGTCACAGCAGCTAGAACGACGACACGATTTTTTCTCAACGCTCCCGAAGCATACTGAAGTGCAATCCCATTCTGTGTCACAGCTGCTAGAACGATATCAAGGACATTTTTCAACTCTTCCGAAGCATATTGAAGTGCAATCCCGTTCTGTGTCACAGAAGCCAGAACGTTAACAGGGTCATTTATCGGCGCTTCCTGTTCATTATTTTTACCCTCCTCATCCTTTTTACCCTCCTCACCCTCCTCATCTTCCTCACCCTCCTTACCTTCCTCACCCTCCTTACCTTCCTCACCCTCATCCTCACCCTCCTCCTCATTCTCATGATTTAAACCATAACATATATAAATATCTTCTTTCAACTTTTTTATATCGAAAGTTTCGGTTTGAAATGTTTTTTCTATCAAGTCAAAGTATATCGATAGACTTGATTTTGATGGTTTTGTACTATAACCTAAAGCATTATGAAACATCTTTTCCAATGTATCTTTTATATCGTCTAACCATCCTAAATATGGTAAATCGCCATTTTTAGGACCTACGTACTGTCTTTCATTTGGATCTTTTGTACCGTTAATTATCCAAAACATTTGTCGAATAATAACAACTAAATCATAGGGGTACACCGACGTGTTGTCAGCAGCGTTGTCAAGCTTTCGTTCACTTAAGTGACTCGTACTGATATATCCCAGTGACCCACGCTGCTTCATTGCCTCAAAACATTCTATGTTAAAACTTAATATTACATATTCGAGTAGTCCAATATTTGTACTTAAAAACGATAAGTAGGCTCGTTGGAAAATACCGTGTACCCTCTTATCCTCATTGGATATATTATCTTCTACATTTAACCAATGCGAGAAAGTGTAGTGTTTTTGAATAGAGTCTAATAAATGTGTGTGGGGGACCGGACCTTTTACTTCTAAAATTTCCAAAGCATCGTCATTGAAAGGTGGGTCTTCGCTTGATATCTTGATCTCTTTTAAATCGTCTTCTAGAAGCAACTTTTGCAATAAAGTCCGGTACTTCACTGTGTCTATCCAAACATGTTCCCCCGTCCCCGTCCCCGTGCTACGTAGGTATTCTGCTTTGAGAATGGGTTCTGTTCTGTCGCGTAATCCTCCGTAAATGATTTTTTTCATCTTATCGAATTTGTCGTCGAGGTATTTTTTAA
>Ga0114999_10004032_pt1 | contig 17998 bp, 17 predicted proteins | sample ArcticOcean_MG_C_3_FD_89820 | JGI IMG/M metagenome (GOLD analysis project Ga0114999, IMG submission 89820) | Marine microbial communities from western Arctic Ocean - ArcticOcean_MG_CB8_126 | ecosystem: Environmental > Aquatic > Marine > Oceanic | place: Arctic Ocean: Canada Basin | collected...
GTTAAAATATTCAAGCAGACTCATATATCGATGATAATATCTTTAGTTAAGTATCGAGACTTAAAATGATAATAAAATCACTTATTACAGCGAGAGGTGGGTCTAAATCCGTACCTAAAAAAAATATAATAATTCTTAAAGGTAAGCCTTTAATTTCATATTCAATTTTAGCTAGTTTAGGATCTAAAGTTTCTGAAACATGGGTTTCAACAGATAATGAAGATATAAAATCGGTCTCAAAAGAATGGGGTGCAAAAGTAATAGATAGGCCTAAAGAGCTTGCTACAGACACTATTTTAAATGAACCTTCTTTAATACAGTTTGCCCATAAAGAAGAATTTGATTTGCTCGTTTTTATTCAACCAACTGGCCCATTTATAAAAGCAAAATATATAAATAAAGGTATAGAAATGATGATGTCGGGTAATTATGATTCTGTGTTTACTGCTACCAAGAAACATTGGGTACCGAAGTGGGATATAAATGCAAATCCAATTGATTGGGATATATATAAACGTCCTAGACGACAAGATAAAGAAGAGTTTTATGAAGAAATAGGTATGTTTTATATAACCTCTAAAACGAAGTTACTAGAGACTGGAATTAGATATAGTGGAAAAATAGGAATAGTAAATATACCATTCTATGATAGCTTGCAAATAGATAGTAAAGAAGACCTCGAGTTTGTAAAAAGAATTCTAAAATCAATATAAAATTTTCATTTGGAGTAATATATATTAGGACAGTATAAATCTTATGTAATAAATAAATATTATAATAAAAAATTAAAAATTTTCTTATTATTTGTACCAATAGTTAGTTGACGTTCATATTGTGAACATATTATCTATATTCAGGTTTGTAAGTATAAGTTAATTATTTTAGGCTGTTTTAATTTAGGCTTGAAGAGTCTTAATTAATTAAATTATGAAAGAATTATTTATATGTTAAAAATTATAGCTGAGATTGGTATAAATCATGCAGGTGATATCAAGCTAGTTAAAGAATTAATTAAAACAGCTAAAGAATGTGGTGCTGATGCTGTAAAATTTCAATACCGTAAAGATATAAATAATTTCTTTACGGATTCACTAGAAATGGGAAGCACTTTAATTAAAGATGAACTTATAGATATTTTTTTAAGTGATGAAGAGTATCTACTGGCATTTGATTATGCAAAAAATCTAGATTTACACGTGGGAGTTAGTTTTTTTCGCGTCAAAGATGTTAAATACCTTTGCAAAAAATTTACATTTGATTTTATAAAAATCCCTTCAGCAGAATGCTTAAATATAGATTTAATACAAAGTGCACAAGAGCAATGTCAAACTATTATGGTAAGTACTGGAGGAGCTAGTGGAGAAGATATAGATTTAATGAGTAGGAGTTTAAAATTCCGTGAAAATGATATTGTATTCTATTGCATTAGTAATTACCCTGCTGCGCTAGATTCAATCCATTTTCATTATTTGCAGCAGTTAAAAGGTATATTTAAATGCCTTGTTGGCTATAGCTCTCATGATGAGTATTGGGAGGTTTGTTTGCCTGCGATTACTGCGGGTGCTGATTGTATTGAACGACATATTTGTCTTGATAAAGAAGCTGATGGTTTGGATATATCTTCATCATCTAATCCTCAAGAGTTTAAAAGATTAAGCAAAATTTTAAAGAATCAAACATGGAACAAACAAGTTAACCTAAAAGATAAAAGTCCAAATCAAGGAGAAGTGCAGAATATTAAAGACTTGGGTTCTGGTTATTATTTCATAAGTAGCCTTAAAAAAGGGGAGATAGTTACGAAAGATAAGGTTGAAATAAAGTCTCCTTGCCGAGGAATCAAGGTAGGAGTTGATATTTTTTTTGGAAAACGTTTAACAGGATCAGTGCTCGCTGGTTCCCCTTTAGTAATGGATGATTTTGATACAGAAAAAAGTGGTAATAAAAATGTAGAATGGGCAAATTCGCATAATATTGGATTACCTATAAGATTTAACGATATATATAAAATACTAGAGAATTTTCAACTTCCTTTTTATGAATTCCATATGAGCTATAATGATGTTTTATCAATTAAAAAATTAGATGAATTATTTTGGGATAAGATAAAATCCTGTGGTGCTGGTTTTTCAATACATCTTCCAGACTATATTTCACAAAAACATCTTGTAGATCCTTTAAGTGATAATAACTCTGATATTTATATTAAAAGTCATTATTTAGTTAAGGCATGTGTAGATTTTGCTATCAAGCTTGAAAAGATTTCAACGAAAAATTGTCCAATAATAGGAAGTTTTTCTAAGGTTCATGGGTCTAATGAAGAAACTTATTATCTATTAGCTAATTACATAAAAAAATATGGAATTAATAAAGGAGGGATACTACCCCAGTTTTTACCTAAGAGAGCATGGTATTTTGGAGGTGCAGTTGAACTTAATTTATTTTGTCATCTAGATGATAAAAAATACTTCCACTATTTCCCTGATGGTATATGTTTAGATACGGCACATCTAGTTATGGCTTGCAATAGTGCTAGAGGAGATCAAAATAAGTGGCTTAATGAGTTACTTCAAGTTGCAGGACATATACATATTGCAGATGCTGTTGGTGTTGATGGAGAAGGAATTAACTTTGGTGATGGAGAACTAAAATTTGATTTTTTTAATAACTTACCTAATAATATACGTCTTATTATTGAGCAATGGGAAGGTCATTTAAATAATTTTAAGGGTTTTAATAATGCTCTATCGTATCTGGAAAGATTAAAATGAGGGGATTAATAATAGGATTTGGTCAAGATGCAAAATTATTGGCCATTGCACTTCAAAAAAAAGGTATTGATTATAAAATACTTTCTAAACCATCTACGATTTTAACTCCATTTATTCCTGATTTAATTAAAAAAAAACATTTATTATATGGAGATGGAACTGATCTTCATTGCCTATTAGAGTATTACAAAAAATATAAATTCACTCATATATATAATGTTGCAGGTAATACTTTTAGCCAATCTTCTAATACAAATTTTTATCAGTATCTAAATTCTAATACACAAATATTAACTAATATAATAGCGATTGCAGAAAATAATAATAATTTATGGGTATATCATCCTTTAAGTAGTGAAATATTAGCTAGTAACACACATAAAAATTTAATTCATCCCAGAAATGCATATGGAGTATCTAAAACTGCTGAATATTATATCTCGATTGTGGCCAATACTAATGGTGCTAATATATTCTATCCTGTTTTATTTAATCATGAGTCTTTTTTTCGCTCAAAAAAGTTTTTTTCTTCTAAATTAATATCTTTTTTAATAGAAAGACAAGGCCGTGTTTTAGAAATATGGAATACTAACTCTTCTAGAGATTGGGGAAGTGCTAGGCAATATATGGATCTTATTTTATCTGCATCTATAAAAAATAAAACTGGATTTGGTCATTTAGGAACGTCTAAAATGTATACAGTAGCTGAAATGGTAAAATTTTGTCTAAGACATTTAAAAATTAAATATAAAGAAGGTAAGACTAATAAAAATCTTATGCATTGGAAATTAGAAGATGGTAGAAGCATAATAGAAAAAGACAGAGATCTCAATGATGCTAAAAGAGTAGTTAAAGCAAATACCAAAGAAGTAAATCAAGCATTCGGAAAACATAAATTAATCCATGGTAAAGAATTAATTAACATACTATTTAAAGAATATAATACATTTAAACCATGAAAATAATAATGAAATAACTAAAGAAGATCTAGATCAATAAAGAAAATTATCAACTCAATATTAAAGCTTTATTTAAGGGAATAGATTTAAAAAAAAAAAAAAAAAAAATAATTTATATTTTTCTAAAAAATAAAATTATATCGATAGATACAATATTACCTATTATTTTAGAAGTAAAGAAAAGAAACTACGCAATAAGTATACATTTTATTATTTTTGATTTTAATTCATATCAGTTTATAAAAAAAAATATATTACTATATAAAATAATAAATGAAATTGGAAATATAACTTGTTTAGGAAGAGAAAAAAATTCTTTCTATTTTCAATTAAATAATATACCACGTTTACATTATAAAAGATTAAATTATATAAAACATATTATTACTTCTATACCTTATTTTATTAAATTAATTTATAATATTTTTACTAAAAATGTAATTTTTATCCATTTTGTTGCGTTAAATACATGGCCTTTAAAAATTCTGTATTATTTAAATAGAAAAAATACTATTTTTTCAAGCTCAGATAGCTCAGGATATTCTGCTAATGCAAATTTGGCAGATATGTCCGTTCATGAACAAAGAGTTGATCTAAATTTATTTTCTGGTCCTGCTCCTATGGGGAAAAAAGCTATTTTTTTTTCATGTAATGAGCCATTACTTAAACATCCATCACTAAAAGATTCTAAAAAATATATAATTAAATCATCACATAGTAGAAAGCATTGGATAAATTATTTAAAAAACAATTTTGAAAATATGATTGAAGAAGAAAATAGTATTAAACTAAAAAGTGATTATTGTTTGTTAATTTTAGGGCATATTGGAGTAGAGGCATCAGCTGCAAAATTTTTAAAGAATAAAAATAGTTGGACAACATTAGTAGAAAATATTTTAGACATTATTCATTCAGTTTGCCCAGATTTAACAATTATAATTAAGCCTCATATAATTACAGACATGAATTTATTACAGGATATTTTAAGCAAAAGAAAAAATATAAAAACTGCTATGACTTTGTTACATCCTGCATTATTATCTGTTAAAGCAAAATTTTCTATAGCATCGCATTACACCACAGCTTTTCAATCGGTATATGATATGGGAGGAATAACTATAGAATACACTGATCAAAAGGCAGATTATAGAAAAAAATTAAATTATCTATCTAAAAGACCAGAGTATACTTCATATTTTTTTAATGATAATGAAGAGGGCTTTAGATCTTTATTAAAAGATATCAACAATAATAAAATCCAAGTAAAATTACAAAACGGTTATGATGATGATCCAACAAATCTATTTAATGATTTATCAAATTAATATTTTATTTTACCAATTTCTTGGATCCCAATGCTTTCCTGAGTATGATCTACACACCTTTAAAATTTCCTGAATATCTGAATCTCTTATTTTAGACTTATTAATACTAAGTAAATCTTTAATTTGTGCAGTATTATCTATTCCTATAATAATTTTAGCATTGGGTAATAAATAATTTATACATAATATAGCTAGATGCACATTATTAACATTTAGTTCCTTAGCAATATTTTGAAAATAGGATATACCTTCCTTAGTTTTTTCCAAATTAGGTGGTATTAAGGAATGATCAATTGTTAATAAACCTTGAACTAATATCGATCTAATCTGTATTTCCCCACCATTAGATAAAAATTTTTTTATCTCTTCTGATAACAAAATTTCTTGATTAAAAATATTTCCTGGTATTTGTAATATCTTTATAAGAGGGTCCTTTATTATATCTTTTTTTTCATATATAGAAAGACCAAATTGTGCTATTATATTTTTTTCTAAAATCTTTATGATAAAATCTTTAACCTCTTTATTACTCCAATCTGTAGGATTATGTAAGAATAAATTCTTTATTTTTATTATATTTAATTGTTTTAAGCTTTCATAAAAATATAATTCTATATTTTTATTAGCCTGTAAATTAGGTATTTTAGTATTAATTTGAGGGGATGCATTATATTTTTTAACCCATTGACCTATAATTTTATGAGATTTTTCATATGCATAGGCAGTATCAAAATGACGTAAACCATGTTGATAACATAATTCAAGTAATTCAATTTTATTTTTTATAAACAATTTTTGATTTTTATTAGCTATGCCGTAATTAGTCCCTAATTGTGCTGTTCCTATAATAATAGTATTTTTTATATTAAATAAATTCATGGTTTAATGTATTTTTTTATTTTGCTAGTGATGAATTTGCTATAGACATATTATTTATATAGTAGATATTTAGGTTTTTTACTATTTTTTTTTAATTGGTATTTTTAATGACTAGAAATAACTTTATACGAAATTTTGCTATAATAGCGCATATTGACCACGGTAAATCCACTTTATCTGACAGATTAATTGAATTTTGTGGTACGGTAAGTAATCGAGATATGAAGGAACAAATTCTGGACTCAATGGACATTGAGAGGGAAAGAGGTATAACAATCAAGGCTCAAACTATTAGGTTAGAGTATAAAAATTCAAAGGGGTTAAACTATATAATTAATTTAATTGATACACCTGGACATGTTGATTTTTCATATGAAGTATCTAGATCATTAGCAGCATGTGAGGGGGCATTATTACTTGTTGATGCGAGTCAAGGCGTTGAGGCACAAACTTTGGCTAATACGTGGTTAGCTTTGGAAGCTAATTTAGAAATAATTCCTGTATTAAATAAAGTTGATTTGCCCGCTGCAGAACCTGATAGAATTAAAACACAAATTCAAGATTTAATTGGCTTAAATACAAAAAATATCTTGAGTGTTTCTGGTAAAACTGGAGAAGGAGTAGACGCATTATTAGAACTTTTAGTTAAACAGGTTCCAGCTCCTATTGGAAGGTCTAATGCGCCATTAAAAGTATTATTAATTGATGCATGGTATGATTCATATTTGGGCGTGATGGTTCTTGTTAGAGTTTATGATGGTGTTATAAAAAAAGGTATGAAAGTCCAGTTAATGAAATCTAAAAGAGAATACCAAATTGAACAAGTAGGCATTTTAGATCCTAAGCCTAAGATAGTTGATAATTTAACTGTAGGTGAGGTTGGCTTTATTACTGCTGCAATTAAGTCTGTTTCGGACGCATGGGTAGGTGATACAATAACCAATTTAAAAGAGCCAGCATTAGAAGCTTTGCCTGGTTTTAAAGAGAGCATTCCAGTAGTTTTTTGTGGCCTTTACCCTACTGATGCAGGAGAATTTGAAAAATTAAGAGAGTCTCTTTCCAAATTGAGGCTAAATGATACTTCTTTTCACTTTGAAATTGAATCAAGCGCGGCGCTTGGTTTAGGCTTTAGATGCGGATTCTTAGGCTTGCTTCATTTAGAAATAGTTCAAGAACGTTTGGAAAGAGAATTTGATTTAGATTTGGTTACTACTGCACCTAGCGTAGTATATGAAGTAAATATGAATGATGGAAGTATAGCGAATATACATAATCCTGCTGATTGGCCAGAAGTAACTAAGATAAATAAAATTAAAGAACCATGGATTCGTGCTACAATATTTTGTCCTGATGATTATTTAGGAAAGATATTAAAGCTCTGTAATGCTAAAAGAGGTATACAAGTTGAATTAAGTTATGTTGGTAAAAGAGTTATGCTTGTATATGACCTCCCATTAAATGAAGTAATTTTTGATTTTAATGATAATTTAAAGTCTATAAGTAGAGGATATGCAAGTTTTGATTATGAAATTAAAGATTATATAGAAGGAAATTTAGTAAAGGTAGGGATCTTAATTAATTCTGAAAGTGTAGATAGTTTATCTTTTATAGTACATAGAGAAAATGCTGATTTTAGATCAAGAGCTATATGCGAAAAACTTAAAGAATTAATTCCAAGACAGTTGTTTAAAATAGCTATTCAGGCAACTATTGGAGGAAAGGTTATAGCTAGAGAAACTGTTAGTGCATTAAGAAAAGATGTCACAGCAAAATGTTATGGTGGGGATATTACAAGAAAGAAGAAACTATTAGAAAAACAAAAAAAAGGGAAGAAGAGAATGAAGCAAGTAGGTAATGTAGAAATCCCTCAAGAAGCTTTTCTTGCTGCTTTAAAAGTAGATATTCGAGCATAAAAATTTATTTTTTTATATGTAAAAATATAAATAGAATTAAATTAAAAATAGAGAAAACTAAAATTAATTTTAGTTTTAATATAGGTATAATGATTTCATACCAAGCATTAAAAGTGAATATACTTTCTAGTACTTTTTGAAACCCTATTAATGAATTGACATGATATATTTGCCATGCTTTTCCAATTGACATATATTCACTATCAAAGGATAAGACAAAGCAGATTATTGTTAAAAAAAGAAAAAATAGTTTTATAATTTTCATTATTATACTATAGATTATTTTATAATTAGTTTAATACTTTTTTTATTTATTTTTATTTATTCTGTGGAAAGCTTTTGTTAACCTATTTTCAAATATTACAATTAGTTTCTTTTTCTTTCTTGATGTCTTTGGGACAGATTCTATTTAAAAAAACTGCATTATCTTTAGCTGTAAATTCTAATGAAGGTTTGAGTTTATTAGATGGTATATTTAAAGCATTAACTGTACCTTGGCTATATATGGCACTATGTGTCTATGGCATTGCAACTATTTTTTGGTTATATATCTTACAAAGAATACCATTATCACTTGCTTACCCTTTTTCAGCATTTGCAATGGTCATGGTACCTATAATTGCTGTGTATATATTTGGTGAAAGATTAAACTGGTCTTATTGGATTGGTGTTTTGTTCATTTTCACAGGAATTATTATAATAGCTAGATAATTTATTTGACGTTCACACTTTGAACGTGCTATCTTGTTCATATTTTGAACAAGAGTGCAACAAAATATTATGAGTAATAAAGACTTAAAAAAAAATGATATGACGCTTGGATTATTATCTGCTGTTGAAGCTGATAGCGGTATTACTCAGCGAACTCTAGCGAGTGAACTAGGTGTAGCTCTAGGATTAACTAATTCTTATTTTAAAAAATGTATAGATAAAGGCTTGGTCAAAATTCAGCAAGTTCCTGCTAATAGATATGCTTACTATCTTACTCCAAGAGGCTTTAGTGAAAAATCTCGTCTTACTGCAGAATACCTTAAATCCTCCTTTAGTTTTTATAGGAGAGCTAAAAATGACTTATCAAAAATTATGGCTACTTGCATTAAAAAAAACAAGCTTAATATTATTTTATCAGATCAATCAGAGTTATCTGAAATAGCTATAATTATTTCTTTTAATACTAATATAAATTTAATCGGAATAATTGGAGAAAATAGTAATAAAAGCATAAATGGAATTCCAATAAAAAAAAATATTAATTCTTTTAAGGAATTTGATGCAGTCATCGTCACAAATATTGATGATAGTAAATCTAGATATGAAGAATTATTAAAAGTAGTTTCAATTGATAAAATTATTCTGCCTGATGTCTTGAAGTTTAGAAATAGGAGTAAATAGTTATTATGGAGTGGTATGCTGTACATACACATGTAAATAAAGAGGTTGTTTCTGAAATAAATTTAATGAGACAGAATTTTATTACTTATTTACCTAAATATAAAAAGGTTATAACGCATGCTAGAAGAAAAAGTACAGTAATTAGACCCTTATTTCCTAGGTATTTATTTGTAAAGATAGATTTGCTCAAACAACGTTGGACATCAATTAATTCTACTCTTGGTGTTAATACTCTTATAAGTATGGCAGATCATCCAGTAAAAATACCATACAAAATTATAAATAAAATTAAGTCATATGATAATCCTGAAGGGTTTACAGAGGTCTATCCTTGCTCAGATATGAGAATTGGCGATGAGGTTAATATATTAGAAGGAGTATTCTCAGGAAGAAAAGCAATATTTGATGGATTAACAGATGATAATAGAGTTAGTATATTATTTAGTTTATTGGGAAAAGAATTAACTTTATCTATGTCATCAGTAGGTGTGAGTAGATATTAGTTATTTAAAATTTTAATGTTTTCTTTGGGTGTCTATGCACCCGGATTGCGGTAGCTATTGTTAAAATGAGTAGTAATAAATGAAAAAAATTAATAAAAAATCTATTTTATGTGTCGTGGCACATCCAGATGATGAAGCTTTAGGTGTAGGTGGAACTATAATTAAACATATTGAGCAAGGTGATGATGTAAATATAGTTATTTTTTCTTTAGGAGAAGAATCAAAATTAAGTAATAATATTAATCCTAAGGGAAGATTAAAAAGTGCTAAAGAGTGGTCTAAGAGAGCAGGAAGTAATATATATAGCATTTTAGATTATCCTGATCAAAAGTTAGATATCGTTCCAAAACTAGAAATAATACAGGTTTTAGAAAAGATATTAAAAGCTTTACGCCCTGACATATTATATACCCACCATGATGGAGATATTAATCATGATCATCAAATAGTTAGTCATGCAATATTAACTGCATTAAGACCTATGAATGCTTTAGAATTAAAATCTGAAATAAGAACTTTTGAAACTGTATCTTCTACAGAGCAAGCTCCATACACCGATAGATACGCATTTAAGCCAAATTACTATGTAGATATAGATGATGTATGGGAAAAAAAGATAAAAGCACTAGAAGCTTATAAAAATGAATTAGGTGCTTATCCACATCCTAGGTCTATCAAGTCATTAGAGGCTTTAGCTATTAAAAGAGGAATAGAATCAGGATTAAATAAAGCTGAAGCTTTTTGTATTATAAGAAAAATATGGCAATAAACTATAATGTTTAATTTATAAAAATAAATAACTCAACTGTAATTATTATAGCCCATAGACAAACTACTATTGAAAGTGCAGATTATGTTGTTTATCTAGAAGATGGAAAAGTTAAAGAAGCAGGCTTGCCAGAAAAGATATTTGCAAAGTATTTAGGTACATAAAATTTATAAAAAAGGAAAAAAAATTGAATTTTAATAATAAGAATATTTTAATTACTGGGGGCACGGGGTCATTTGGGCAAAAATGTGTAGAAATCCTGTTAAGAGATTATAAACCAAAAAGATTAGTCATATTTAGTAGAGACGAATTGAAACAATATGAAATGTCTCAAGTTTATTCTGAGGCAAAGTACCCTTGTTTAAGATATTTTATAGGTGATATAAGAGATGTAGAAAGAATAAAAAGGGCTAGTGCTGAAATAGATGTCATAATTCATACTGCCGCAATGAAGCATGTTAGCGCATCAGAATACAATCCTACGGAATGTATAGAAACAAATATTAACGGCGCTAAAAATGTAATAGATGCAGCTATAAATAATAATATTCAAAAAGTTATTGCTCTTTCTACGGATAAAGCAGCCAATCCTATTAATTTATATGGCGCTACTAAACTTTGCTCAGATAAATTATTCATAGCGGCAAATAATTTATCAGGAAAACATAAAACACGTTTTTCAGTAGTTAGATATGGCAATGTAATAAATTCAAGAGGTAGTGTAATTCCTTATTTTAATAAGTTACTTAGAGAAGGTAATAAAAAATTACCAATTACTGATATTAATATGACTCGCTTTATTATAACTATAGATCAAGGAGTCAAATTTGTATTAAATGCATTAGATAATATGAGTGGAGGTGAAATATTTGTACCTAAGATTCCTAGCATGAAAATAATTGATTTAGCTACCTGTATGTCAGGAGAGGGACAATATGAAGAAGTAGGTATAAGGCCAGGTGAGAAATTACATGAAACTATGATTCCAAGAGAAGAATCATTAAATTGCATAGATATGAATAATTATTATATAATTCAACCGATGTTTTCATGGTGGAATATTGATCAATTAAAATCATCAATACGTAATAAAGGTAAAGCTGTATCCAAATCCTTTAAATACTCCAGCGATACAAATAAAGATTTTGTCACTATTGATGATATAAAAAATATTTTAGATCAAAAATAATAACTTTCTAATAATTACATGAAAAAAAATTAATGTTAAAGTTAGGTATAAGGGTATCTTCTTCAAGTAGTTCAGGTAGAGGACACTTTGAAAGATGCTTGGAAATAAGAAGACATATAAATGAAAAAGTATTTTGGTTTTTAGACCATGAATCTGAATTTATAAAAAATAAAATTTCTAAATTAGATGAATTGTATTATGAAAATGGAAAAAATACATATGATAGTTTAAGAAAATTCATGATAAATAATTATTTAAACTGTGTTTTAGTTGATAGTTATCATATAAATTGCAAAGAAATTTATAACATAAATAATAAAATACCCATCATGGCTATTATTGATAAAAATATTATTACAAAAGCAAACATAGTTATTTGTCCACAGCCCATAAAAGAGCCTAATATTAAAGGTACAAAATATCTTTGTGGTCCAAAATATGCTCCAATATCAAATAAGTTTATATCTAAAGATCATAAAAATAAAATAAAAAATAAAATTTTAATTTCTTTTGGATCATATGATAGTTTAGGAATAACCTTAAATGCGATTAAAGCAGTAAAAAATTTAATAATAGATGAATCATATAGTGCCGATATAGTAATTACCCTTGCAGAGGAGTCACCTATAATTGATCAAGTTAAAGATTTGATAAAAAACTTTTCTAATTTTCAATTAGTATTGGATTCTAAGAATATGGAAGATATTTACAAATATTGTAACATAGCTATTGGAGCACCAGGATTGTCTTATTTAGAAAGAATGGCATCGGGTTTACCTAGTTTGTTGATTCCACAAAATAAAACACATGAAAGTTTAATAGATATGTGGGTAAAATTAGGATGCGGATTTAGAGTAGAAAATTCAATACATTCTATACAAAAAAAATTAAAATTTATACTATTTAATGATAAATTACGTAAGGAGCTTATTAAAATAGGTGAAAATCTAGTTGATGGTAAAGGAGCAAAAAGAATAGCAAATGAAATTATTAATATGGTAAAGCAGAATGATTAAATATCCTTACTCTAAACCAGAAGTAACTAAGTCAGATATTCTAGAAGTAAAAAAAGTATTGGAAGGTGGTTATTTAAGCCAAGGAGAAAAAATTAAAGAATTTGAATTTGAATTATCTAAAACTTTTAAGTCTCAGAATATAATTGTTTGTAATTCAGGCACAGCTGCCCTGCATTTAATTTATATGGCTTTAGGTCTAGGCCCTAAAACTGGATTATTAACTTCTCCTATTACTTTTTTAGCTACAGCAAACGCTGCAAAAATGTGCAATGCCCCAGTAATTTTTGCTGATGTCGATCCTAAATCCGGTCTTTTGACTGCTGAAAGTATTGAGCATGCTCTAAAAACATCTAAATTTAAAATTAAAGTAATCACTTTAGTTCATTTGGGGGGAAAATTGTGTGATTTGGAATCTATATCAGAGGTAGCAAAAAAATATAATTGTTTAATAGTAGAAGATGCAAGTCATGCGCCAGGAGCAGTTTATTGCAACAAAAAATATAAAAAAAGCAAGATAGGCAGCAATAGTTACAGTATAGCCTCAATATTTAGTTTCAATGCAATTAAACATATAGCTATGGGAGAGGGAGGGTGTGTAGCAACTAATGATAACAATATAGCGAATAAAATTAGAAGTTTACGAAGTCATGGCATGTTAATAAACAAAGAGAAATTTCTATATAAGCAAGTAGAAAATGCTCCTTGGTATTATGAAATGCATAATCTAGGCTGGAATTATAGAGCTGATGAAATTACATGTACATTGGGTTTAAACCAACTTAAAAGACTGCAAAAGGGCATAATTAAGAGAAAAAGATTAGTTAATTATTATTTAAGTGAATTAAAAGATATGGATTCAATTATTTTGCCTGCTTATGCTAAAAGTATAGATAAGAGTGTTTGGCACTTGTATCCTATATTAATAAATTTTAAAAAAACAGGTATATCACGTAGCAAAATGATGGAGTTATTACTTAAAAGTGGTATCCAAACTCAAGTACATTATATTCCTTTATTTTTGCAACCTTATTATAGAGAAAAAAATATATCCTTTTATAAAGGGGCAATGAGTTATTATGAATCTACATTAAGTCTTCCGCTATATGTGCAATTGACTAAAAAAGATATTATTTTTATAAGTTCAAAAATTAAAAGTATTATTTTAAATGTATAACCCCATGTAGTTTTTGTGATTCGTATGAAGCATAGGGTTGCTGAAAAAATAGATGGGCTAATAAATAACCATGATTAAATATTCTTACTCAAAGCTAAATATTATTAAATCTGATATAATAGAAGTAAATTCTTTTCTAAAAAATGGTTATTTGACTAAAGGAAAGAAATTGCAAAAAATTGAATTTCAGTTAAAAAATGTAATTGTTATTTAGTAGAAGATACCTATAACGCTTTTGGCACAATGTGTTTAATAATAGAGAGAAAGAAATAATTGATAAAAAATAATTTTAAAATCTTTGATAGAGTTATAAATAAAAATTCTCCTACTTTAATTATAGCTGAAATTGGCATTAATCATATGGGAAATGAAGATTTATGCAAGGAAATGATATTATCAGCCTTAGATTCAGGTGCGGATTGTGTTAAATTACAAACTGTAAATGAGGAAGAAAGTTATTTACCTAATACTGAATCCTATAAGGTATTTAAAGGAACACAATTATCTTTGCAAGCAATCAAAAAACTCAAAAATATAGCTGAAAATAATAATGGCTTTTTATTTTCTACACCTGGAGATATTTCTTCACTAAGATTATTAAAAAAAGCTAAGCTTCAGGCTTATAAAGTATCTTCGGGATTATTTACTAATATTCCTTTAATACAGGAAATTATTAAATATAATGAGCCTATAATTTTATCCACTGGTATGGCTAAAGAAGAAGAAATAGAAAGAGTTATGTCTTTAATGAAAAGTGAAGGTATGACTAATATTGCCTTATTACACTGTATATCTTTATATCCTGCTCCTTATTCAAGTTTAAATTTATCATATATTTCTAAAATATCAGAAAAATACAATGTAATAACAGGCTATTCCGATCATAGTGAAGGAGAAACTGCTTGTCTTACTGCAGTATCAATGGGAGCAAAGATTATTGAAAAGCACTTCACAATAGATAATTCTATAAAAGGTGCAGATAATAGGACTTCTATGGAGCCTGATGCATTCAAAAATATGTGTAAAAATATTAGAAATATTGAAAAAATGTTGTATTTGTCTGATAAGAAACCACATCATAAGGAGCTAGAATTAAGAAATAGTAGATATCGAATGTTAGTAGCTAAGAGAGACTTAAAGAATGGAGAAAAGTTAACGTTAGAAAATGTAAATTTTATGAGAGGTTCTGGTGATGCACATAAATTTATTATGGCATATGATTGGGATCAAATAAAAGGTAAAACATGTATAAGTAATCTAAAAAAGAATACACTGATTACTTTGGACCTGTTGAGTGAATAATCTAGCTATCTTATTCAGAAGAAATTTATATAATGCCTCATAAAATTGTTAATCTAATATATTTAGATACGCTTGAAGCTTATAATACAGTTAAAAATAATTTTGTAACTGGGAGAGAAAACTTATAAATTTATTAAATAAATCTAAAGAAGAATTAAATACAATGTGGATAGCTAAAGAAAATAACAGGCGTATTCTAGCTGAAAAATATCTTATTGGCCCTAAAGGAATAACGGGCTTTAGGGCAGCAGATTATGTGGATAATTATATTAGAAATTATTCTATACAGCAGGAAAAAAGTAATGGATAAATTTGTAATAATGCTAACTTGTTCAGGTGGAGGTCTTTCGGCTGAGCTAAGAAGAAGATTATTAGAAAGTAAAAGGTACGATATAAAAATAGTCGCTGTCGACAGTAAGGATAGTGCAACAGCCAGAATATTTAGTAATTATTTTTCTGTTGTTCCGAATGGTAATGATAGAAATTATGTGGATTCTATTAAAAAAATAGTGCTGAAATATAAAGTTAATATGGTTATCCCATGTTCTGATGAAGAGGCTTTATCTCTGTCTGAGAAACGTGAAAAAATTGAAACAAATGGATGTACTTTAGCTTGCGTAGATCATAAAATTTTGAAAATACTTTCTAGTAAAATAGAAACATATAGACTATTAAGTAAGAATGGAGTCAAAACCCCAGAGTTTTATGAGGCTAATTCAATAAATGAATTAAAATCAAAGGTCAATATTTTACTGGAGAAGCAAATAGATGCAGTTGTAAAGCCAGCTTGTGGGAGAGGTGGTAGAAATGTTTCTGTTATTAGTAATAAAAAAAGTGATAACCATATTTCTAAAAATATATTTTTTAATCATGATATAAAATTATATAAAAACCTTTTTCCTGTAATAGTTATGGAAAAATTAGTTAATCCTATATATGACGTTGACATGTTATCTATAGACGGTTCCTTAGTTAGGTCAGTAGTTAGAAGAAGAATAAATCCCAAAGTACCTAATGATGGGCATATAATTGAAAATAATATAGCATTACATACTTTGGCAAATAATATTTCAAAAATATTTAATCTTTCTTGGCTCTATGATTGTGATATTATGATGCATCCTAAAGGTGATCCTATGGTATTAGAAATTAATCCTAGACCAAGTGGTAGTATCTCCGTTAGTTTGGCAGCTGGGATAAATTTTATAGAAGATATGATAGCTATTTATAATAAAGATAAATTAAACACTAAAGTAGTTGTAAAGGATAAAATTATAGTTCCTTATACTTCTTTAATTTAAATTAAAAATAACTTTATTTAGAAAGGGTTTTTTTTGAAAAAAATATTAATTATTTCCTCATCTGATGAAATATCTAAAAACATACAAAAATTTTTTATTAAATATTTTAAGATTGTAAATATTGGACGTTCAACAAGTATAATAATGAATAATAGTACAGATGAATTTATTTTTTGTGGTAAAAAATAAGTAATTTAAAGTATTAATATAATTATTTATATAAAATTCTTAAACTTATATCATTCTCATGCTTATGCAAAAAATTCTTACAATTAAAATTTAGATATGAAAAAAAATAAAAAAATTATAGTAATAATACAAGCTAGAGTAAATTCTTCTCGCTTGCCAAATAAAGTTTTATTAAAATTAAACGGCGTTCCGTCTTTATTGAGAATGACAAATAGAGTTGCCTTATCTAAATTAGTTGATGAAACTTGGATTGCCACAGGAAAAAATAGTATTAATGATCCATTAGAAGAATTATATAAAAATACTAATATTAATATTTATAGAGGAGATGATTTAAACGTTTTATCTAGATTTTATGAAATTTCTAAATTTGCTCAAGCCGATATTATAGTTAGGCTTACGGGAGATTGCCCATTAATTGATGCATCAATAATTGATAAAGCTATAAAATTATTATTAGAAAAAAAAGTTGATTATGTTTCAAACATAATAAAAAGAACATATCCTGATGGAATGGATGTGGAAGTATTTACTAATAAAGTGCTTTTTGAGGCAAATGTAAATGCAATAGAGAATTTTTCTAAAGAACATGTAACTACTTATATTCATGGTATACACAAAAATAAATATAAATATGGAAATTTTACAAAAGAATCTCTTCAACATAATGCAGACTTTAGTAAATTACGATGGACTTTAGATGAACAAAAAGATTTTAATTTTTTAAACGAAATATTTACTAATTTACCTGAGAATGTATTTTGGCTAGATATTATTTCTTATTTGATAAATAACCCATTATTACAAATGAAAAATAATAATATTATCTCTAACGAAGGTGCTATAGATAAAGACTCAGATGATTATCACCGTTATAAGAAAAGTAACAAGCTTTTTAAAAGAGCAATAAAGACTGTCCCATTAGGTAGTCAAACTTTTTCAAAAAGTCATATTCAATTTCCTAATGGAGCCACACCTTTATTTTTTGATAGAGCCCAAGGAGTAAATATTATTGACCCAGACGGTAATCATTATATTGATTACGTCTTAGGGTTGCTCCCAATTACCTTAGGATATTGTGATCCAGATGTAGATCAAGCTGTAATAAAACAAATTATGAAAGGAAGTATTTTTTCTTTACCTTCTATATTAGAAATGGAATTATCTGAGAAATTAGTTGAATTAATTCCTAGTGCAGAGATGGTCCGGTTTGGTAAAAATGGTTCAGATGTTACCTCAGCAGCAGTAAGGTTAGCTAGAGCATATACTAGTAGAGAATTAATAGCTGTGGCTGGCTATCATGGATGGCAAGACTGGTA
>Ga0114999_10004033_pt1 | contig 17991 bp, 18 predicted proteins | sample ArcticOcean_MG_C_3_FD_89820 | JGI IMG/M metagenome (GOLD analysis project Ga0114999, IMG submission 89820) | Marine microbial communities from western Arctic Ocean - ArcticOcean_MG_CB8_126 | ecosystem: Environmental > Aquatic > Marine > Oceanic | place: Arctic Ocean: Canada Basin | collected...
AAAACTCTTTATCTGAGCTTGGAATCACTTCGTATTCTGGAGTATCAAGGGTGGTCCAGTTTTGTAGGTTGTCCGAAGCTTGAATTTGGAAATCAAACAACAACTTACCCTCACTGGCGGCTGGTTTAATTGAAAAGAACTTCTCGCCGTCGCTCTTCTTGGCCAGTGCCCGGTAATGATTAAAGAGGGTGTCATCATCTGCCTTATGACCAAGCTCACTAGATGTCTTATTAGAATCACCATGGAAAGCATAGTGGTAGGTTCCGAATGAATGCCTCATTGCGTTAGAAGGCCATGTCGAGTGTCCCTTCTTATCTTCATATCCGGCTTTAAGACGGAGCTGGCGTAATAGGTTTTCAAATTGCCTGCCGGTCGCCGGGGCTACTTTCCCTTGTTTGTTTCTGCAACAAACCAACCAGTCCTTCGCGTTTTCCGGAATATCAACATGGCGAATCCTTCGCTTCTTGGCTATTGCTGCGTCGATGGTTACATATCCTTCTGTCATATTTACTTTATCCCAGGTAATATGTTTCAACTCTTCTGTGCGTATTCCACAAAACAGTCCAAGGGTTACGACTGCCAATAATTTTGGATCTTTATCGGCGGTAAAATTAATAAAGCTATCAGCTTGTTCGACTGAAAGCACTTTGATCTCTCCACCATGAATTAATCTTCCATGGATTTCCTTTCTGTCGTTGTCTGATAGATACTCGATTGGATTCTCTCGTAAATACTGTTTGTGCTTTGCGTATCGGAAAATCTCGGACGCAATGCGCAGGAAATTCATTCGAGTACGGTTTGAACCTTGAATACTCGATGTCCATTTTTTGACATCATGCACCTCGATCTCGTGGATTAGTTTATCTCCCAAGTCTTTTGCTAATCTGCTGGATCGGTCATTAAAATCCTTCAGAGAACTCTTAGCCAGATCGCCTTTGTCATACCTTGTTAGCTTACTTTGTTGTAACTCCTGAACGACATCTGAAAGTAGCTGTTCTCCGCTTGTTGGTTTGAGGCGGTATAAAGCAAAATCTATTGCTTCTGTAATTGAGATTCCTTTTTTCCGGAGTTCAGGAACTTTAATGCCAATCTCTTTTTTTTCTTTTGCTGTAAGTCGGAAGTAAGCTTCACCTTCCTTTGTTGCTCCTCGATGTTCCTTGGAAGCAAATTTCTTGGCATCGGTAAAAGTAGGGAACTGCTTCCTGATCCTACCTTTACCTGATACTTTGGCGGGGATGCTAACCTGGTAGGAAACTCCAAACCTCGTCCCTGATGTAGCGTTGTCTACAGTGAGTATCCTAATCCCTGATTTTTCCGGATGCTCTATTGATTTAGTAATCTCCGAACTCTTTGCCATTTGCTGCAACTAAACACCTTTACGTGCATATTTGCAACTCATTTTGACAGGAATCGGACAATAAATGAGTGTGGGATTCTCTAAGTCGTTGATATTAATGGTACCCAGGGCGGGACTTGAACCCGCACGCCCTCACAGGCAATGGATTTTAAGTCCACAGCGTCTACCGATTCCGCCACCTGGGCCCATTAAAAGTAAGCGAAGCTAGTAAGGCGGAAACTCAGTGCAAGCATAGATTTTAAGGATTAAAACTGACAAATCCTATCCAATCTTGGTCCGACTAAAATTACTTTAGAAATTTAAGGGCGACGAAACCAGCAATGAGAACCACAACGAAAACGATGGCCAGAATATCGAAGTATTTCTCGATGAGGTATTTTACCTTGGGTCCAAAGTAATAAAGTAATCCTGCTACGACGAAAAACCGGAAAGATCTACCGATTATGGAGGACAAAAGAAAGCTGCCGAAAGAAAATTCGAAGGTGCCGGAGGCGATGGTGAAGACTTTGTAGGGGATCGGAGTGATGGCAGCAACCAGATTGCCCCAAAATCCATATTGGTCGTACCATTCCTTCACTTTAGCCATGACAGCTTCTCCATGGTATGCATGGACCAGTGGTTCGCCTATCAAGTCATAACCCCAGTAACCGATGCCGTATCCTATGACTCCGCCAACGATAGACCCCGCTGTGCAAATGAAAGCAAATCGAAATGCTTTAGTAGGTGCTCCAACACAGAGTGCAAGCAAGAGGACATCGGGAGGCACTGGGAAAAATGACGATTCTGCCAGAGCAATGAAAAATAGTGCCCATTTGCCGCCTGGACGGTCTGCCCAGTCGATGGTCCATTGGTAAAGCCGACGGATGACGTGTGGTCGTTTTTCAGAGGTTTTCTCTATTGTCGGCTGGTCTGAATTCATAAAGGGCGAAGTGGATTTGAATTGATTTGATAGGTCAAGTCTTCGGTAAATCGCTGAATTGTCATGAGGTTAATCCCATGAGACTCGATTGAGAACAATTAAGAATTTCCTTTTCTTTATAAGAGAATTCGTAATTCGTCTCACTTTGAGTTTAATGAAGTCTTAATGAAAATTCGCAGACAATCTGTAGCGATTCTTGGTGGAGCCTTTGACCCGGTGCACTTGGGACATCTCTCATTAGCTGAAGACGCGTACCGGACATTGGCTCTGGATGAGATTTGGTTTGTTCCAACTGCGCAATCTCCCTTGAAGGAAAATCCAGCAGTGCTGGACGCGAGCGACCGGTTAATGCTTTTGGATGCTGCTCTGAAGACTTATCCGTATATCAAGATCGATCGGAGCGAGGTCGAGCAGAGAGGAATTAGTTACACGATTGATTCCGTGCATCGTTTTAAAGCTAAATATCCGAATATTGATTTCCATTGGATCATTGGTGGAGACCAGGTTGCTCAGTTGGGAAAGTGGAAGGGCATTGAGGAGTTGAGCCTGCTGGTGAAATTCATTGTGGTGTCTCGGCCAAGATACGAGATTGACATGAATAAGATTTCTGCCATCTCAGGGTTGCAATTTTCAGAGGTGAGGTCTCGTTTACTCGATATCGCCTCCACTGAGATCCGTAAGCGAATTGCGGCCAATAATTCGGTTAAGGATTTATTGCCTGCTAAAGTGAATGATCTTATTGTGCAGAATAATTTATATAAAGAGTAACCTTATTTATGGATTTAGAGAAACTTCCTCCGGCGTTAGATAGAGTATTAAAATCAGTGGTTCGTGCAATGGACGATCGGAAAGCCGAGGATATAAAGGTGCTTTATGTGGGTGAATTGTCCTCAATAACTGACTTCTTTATCCTGGCATCTGGAAATTCGGAGCCTCATTTGAGAGCCTTGTTGAGTACTGTATCTCGCGAATTTAAGGATTTGAAGGTTAGGACTATTGGAAGCGATTCGGCTTCTGGAAGCGGATGGGCGGTGGTTGATGCCTTCGATGTTATGGTCCATCTTTTTCTCAATGAGCAAAGGGATTTCTACCAACTGGATGAGCTTTGGAAGGATGCCAAATCCGTTGATCTGCAAACATTGTTGCCCGCTGAGGCGCGATAAAAGCTAGTCCGGATCGATCCGAGCTAGAAGGTATACAGCAAAGAACTGCTAAATAGCGTTTCCTTTTGAGGTACCTTTTTAGGCACTAAATTCTCAAAACTGTATTCATAGCCCAAGCGAAAGCTTAAACCCTGGGTTATTTTTCCATCCAACTTTAAGTCGAAGCTGTAACCCCAGTCTTCAGAATTTTATGGAGCTACATAGGTTTCAGCTTCCTGAATGAGCTGATAAGCTTCGCTGATGGCTAATATAGAATCCTCAAAAATACTCGTCACAACACTCGATCCACCGATGGTTTTATTTCCCGGACTAAGATCTTCCCAGCGGAAACTGACTTCACCACCCATTGAGTATTCAAAAAAGGAGGATATTTTGTTTTTCCAACCAACTCCTTCTCCTTGTTCGATTTCGTGGTTTATTTCATGAATCGGATCTCTTTTATACAGGGTAGATGTTTAGATGAACAAGTTGCGTTGCTGCTGGCGCCTGAACCGAAAATTACCTGAATAGCGGTCTTCACTTACATCTCCATCGGTTTCTCTAAAGCGGTAGTCTGTATTGAAACGGTAATCGCTCTTACCATTTTTCCACCTGCTGTTGTAAAAGAATCTAAAGTTTGTTTGGTCGCGTCGACTTATCCGTAAATGATACCCCGACCTTCGAGTTCATCTTCTGTAATGTCCGAATGAGCTTCTTTGGCGAATTCCAAACAAATATCGGGATTTGGGTTACCATTGAATAACCTTCGCCGGTTCCATCCACTTCTTCCCCAGGTGAATTCTCGCTTGGGGTGGTTTTCACCATGGCTGGCTGAGTTGCGGAATCAGGTTTTGGTGGTATTGGATCTGGCGTTGGAGTCTCCATAAACGGCAGTTCTGCAAAGAAAGATTTCGCAATTTCGAGTTCTCGGAGGATCGGGTGCCTGAGCATCAGATCCTAACTATTCTGGGCGAAAATCGAATTTCCTTCGTTGACTTAAGAACGGGTCGTTACGTTATTAGTACGCTAATTAGATATCCTTAATAGATGTGTTGGGTTCCCAAAACTTTTCCTTAATGAAAATCTCAAATTTTCCTTCGTCTGCCGTGGTAGCTACGGCATCTCTTTTTTTGTGGTCCTGTTCAAATGAGCCCTCCGTTCAGAAATACAAGGTAGCAAAAGCACCTGCAGCCGTTGAGACCTCCTCTGCTTCCGAACCTGGAACGGTCTCTGATACTGGTTTGCCTTTCACTTGGGTGGTTCCTGCTGGTTGGGTAGATGGCAAAGCATCCTCTATGCGCTTGGCCAGTTACAATGTTGCTTTCTCTGATGGAAGCGTGGGCGACTTTTCTCTGGTCCAGCTAGGCGGAGGTGCTGGAGGAGTCATGGCCAATATCAACCGGTGGAGAGGGCAAATCGGTCTTGGTGACGCTGCCCCCGAGGAGTTAGCTGAAAATGCACACATGCACACAACGGGACAGGGGATGGAGTATTTGCACATCACCCTTATAAACGAGGACAATCCGAGTAGCGCGATTATTGCTGGAATCTTTGAACGACCCGGTTTTACTTTATTTGCCAAACTATCTGCATCAAAGGTGGGCGTGCTAGAGGCACAGAATTCGTTTGAAGCGTTTTGCAATTCAATCGTTTTTAAGGACGTTTAGTTTGAACCAGAAGATGAGCGAATCTAAACCTAAATCTCCGGTTCTGAAAGTCCTCCACTTTCTTTCCAAGCCGAACATCTTTTTCTTCACCGCGATTTGGTTAATTATTCTTTTAGTTTATGGAACAATCGACCAGAAATATAACGGCCTTTATTTAGCACAGGAAAAATACTTTTCCTCTTGGATTGTCTGGGGGATATTTCCTGGAGGACGAATGGCGATGTCCATTGTTTTTGTTAACCTCACCTGCAAACTCATCTTCAATAGCCCTATTAGACTTAACCGCATTGGAACCCTGGTCACTCATAGCGGAATGTTGCTCCTGTTGTTGGGTGGTTTTTTTACTGCATACTTTTCTAATGAAGGGAGTATGCCGATTCCAGAAGGACAGCAAAGTAGTTACTATCAGGATTATCATGAATTGGAATTTGCCGTGATTGATAAATCACCTGCGGACCACGATGCTGTCACCGTATTCAATAATGAGTATATCAAGGAAGGAGCGGTTATTGCGGATCCCGATCTTCCTTTTACTATTTCTGTGGAAACCTTTCACCGAAATATTGACATAGTTCGTCGCGAACCAGAGGTGACTGATGGAGTGTTTGGATTTGCCCAGCGCTTTCAGTTTGTGCCTAAAATATTGGAAAACGAATTTGCTCAAAATATGGCGGGCATGGTTCTTAAGATAGAGGGTTTGGATGAGGGATCTGATGGCACTTATATGGCTTTTCAATTTATGCAGATTCCGCAGACCGTCAGCGTTGACGGAAAAGAGTATGTGATCGAGTTGAGAAATAAACGCTACCAACTCCCGTTTTCTATTGAATTGGTTGATTTCACAAAAAAGGTTCATCCTGGAACGCAAATGGCATCTCATTACAGCTCTTTGGTAAATGTAATTACAGATGGCTTCAAACGGGAGGTGCTTATCTCCATGAATGAGCCGTTGAGGACTTTAAATTTCACCTTCTACCAAGCATCTTTTATTGAAGGTGTTGCTGATGAGACCACCGTCCTGGCGGTCGTGCAGAATGCCGGAAGGAATTTTCCTTATATTTCTAGCTGTATAATGGCTGCGGGATTATTTTTGCATCTGATTATTCAGGTGCCGAAGTTAATTGTGAGATCAAAAAGAAAAGTGGAGGTCTCTCCAGCATGAAGCATTTTATTGGATTACTCATTTTACTAAGCTCCGGTATCTATTCAGGGGCGGAGACCTACGAATCTCCTGTTCGGGCTGGGGCGCTTGAAGCGCTGGTAGTTCAAGATCAAGGACGTTTAAAACCTTTTGATACCTTTGCGAGATCTCAGTTATTGGTCTTTCGAGGTCGTACATCGATCGATCGACAAAGCGCGACGGATTGGTTGCTCGAACTCATGATTGCTCCGGAAAAGGCTTTTGAACGAAAGGTGTTCAAAGTCGTAGAAAAAGAAGCGATTTTAGCTTTGGGGATCGGATTGGATCCAGATTATTTGTATTCATTTAATGAGTTGAGAACCGGCATCGGTGAACGGACCGATTCTTTGAAACTGCTTATTGAAAAGAAGCCTGAAGATCGTTTGCGCGCGGAGACCCAATTATTGACGCTGTATAGCAAAGTTTCGAAATACCATGCGCTTAGTCGCACTCTGACTGGATTGCAGGCAGATATCCGAATTGAAAATGAGGAGTTGGCTAGGTCGATCGAGTTGGAGGCAGGAAAGGCTTACACGTATAGAGAGTTCATGCAGTCGCGCGAATTGCTGGCAAAGGAACTCGAGGATTTAAAGACGGCTAGCGCAGGAGATGCTATTTCGGGAAAAGAAAGCGCGATGGTTGAATTAGTTCAACAACTTCAAGTTAAGATGATTGACCAGGGCGCTGACCTGATTCGCATGATCAAACCACTTCAAAACCAAAAGGAGGGTGATTGGTTTTCTCCTTGGGGGATCATGGATGGGCGCAAGTTTTCTGAATGGGAGATTGCACGGATTAAAGAGCTTGAAGCTATTGTAGGCGAATTTTCGATCGATGCATTTGCAGACGTATCGGCCCAGGTTGCAGCCGCCAACGATTCGCTCGATGTGCCAGTGCATTACAAAGCGGAACTCTTTTACAATAAATCTAGCTTATTTTTGTTTAGCACGGTTTTCTATTCCTTCGCGTTTCTGTTACTCCTTCTTAGCTATATGTTCAACAGCAAGCACGTGCAGCGAATAGCCTTTGGTGGTCTTGCATTTGGTCTATTTCTTCAAATCTCAGCAATTCTTTTGCGCGTGTATATTCTGGAAAGACCTCCGGTATCTACCCTTTACGAATCTATTATTTTTGTATCAGCAATTTTGGTACTCTTTGCTACGGTCATAGAATTTATAAGGAAGGATACGATTGGATTAATCGTAGGATCCATTGCTGGAATTGCGCTCAATTATATTGCTTCCCGATATGCCTTGGATGGAGATACCGCTGTGATGTTGGTTGCGGTATTAGATTCGCGATTCTGGCTTCTTACCCATGTTCAAACCATTACCATTGGTTATGCCATCTCCTTGTTGGCCGGACTTGTAGCCCATGTCTATTTGGTAAAGCGTATCCTTGCCCCGAATGATCGGAAACTACATCTGGAAATCTTTAAAGTATCTTATGGCGTAGGTTTGGTTGCGGTTTTCTTTACTACTTTTGGAACCATACTTGGTGGTATTTGGGGTGATCAATCCTGGGGACGTTTCTGGGGCTGGGATCCCAAAGAGAATGGCGCGTTACTCATCGTGATGTGGTTATTAGTTTTGGTTCATGGTCGCCTCTCAGGTCATTTGAAGGAGCTAAGCTTCTCAGTTGCGATGGCTTTGACGCCTATCACCGTTGCCGTTGCATGGTTTGGCGTGAACCTGCTTCAGGTTGGCTTGCATAGTTACGGATTTGATGATGGAACGGCTATGAAACTTCTATGGTTCTGTGTTGTAGAAACGGTATTTGCAATCGGAGTGGGTCTGATTATTCACTTCAGAAGCAAGTCATCGATGACCTCGGCCAAAGCTTCAAGTTGATAGGTCTTCGGTTCGTGGAATCCGCATTTTCTTGCCATAATCCTAATGGAGGAAAGTGTTAAAGTATGAGTTTTCGCGTGTTTTCCTTCCTGTCCACGATCATTGTTTTCACGGCGCTGCTCTTTCAAGGTTGTGGTCTGATGAAGAAACCCATGGCTGGTCAAGGCATTCTGGTAGGGGAAGTAAGCGATAGGAGTGCTCTTATTCAGGTCCGACTAACAGTCGGCGAATCCTTGGTAGATGGAGATCTTGAAGGGGTGGCAGGTGTTGTTGAATTTATCCTGAAAAACGCGACAGATGGTTCAGAAGTAAATCGAGCTACCGTTAACGCGTCTGCTTACCGGGATTTTATTGCCCGTGTTTTTTTCGAAAAACTTTCTTCAGGGACCCAATATGAAGTCAGTACGCGCATAGGGGCAGATGAGAATCATTTGGTTGATGGCCCTACAGCTTCTTTCAAAACACATCCGGGCAAGGAAAGGTCGGCCCCTGTACGATTCGTGGTGGTAACGGGCATGAACTACGCAAAATTCCATGGCGATAATCGTATAGATGGTGAAATTCATTTGATGCTTAACGCCACAGAATTAGCAGCTCCTTATGCAGGCGCTGATAAGCACCTTGGTTATCCAGGACTGGAAACCATTTTGAAAATGAGACCAGACTTTTTTGTGGGGACAGGGGACAATGTTTACTACGATACACCCAAAGAGCCACGCGCAGAAACGATCAGAGAAATGAGGCAAAAGTGGCACGAACAATTTGTTCAACCACGCTACCACGATTTGTTCGGGAAAGTGCCCACTTATTGGGAAGTCGACGACCATGATTACCGGATAGATGATGGGGATAATTCTGGAGATTATCGTCCTTCACCCGCTGAGGCGCGACGGATGTTTCTTGAGCAGCTTCCAGTCGCTCCGATGGAAGCCAGGGATACCAAAACCTATCGAACGCACCGGGTGAGTAAGGAGCTGCAACTATGGTTTGTTGAAAACCGTATGTATCGAAGCCACAATGCGATGGAGGATGGTCCTACAAAAACCATATGGGGTGCGGAGCAAAAGGCATGGCTTAAGAAAACGCTTTTGAAAAGTGATGCTACTTTTAAGCTCTTGATTTCGCCTACTCCGATGATCGGACCGGATTCACTACATAAGACTGATAATCACGCTGATATCGGAGGATTCCAATACGAGCGGAATGAGTTTTTTGAATGGCTGAAACAATCAGGTGTAAGTTCCAGCAATTTCTATATTATTTGTGGAGACCGGCACTGGCAGTATCACTCGATATCTCCGGAAGGTATCCAAGAATTTGCAAGTGGCGCATTGACTGACACCAATTCTCGTTTGGGAGTAAACCCTGACGATCCAAACTCCACCGACCCGCGAGGTCTGATCAATCAGGTTTACACTCAAAATCCGCATTCTGGAGGATTTCTTATGGTAAAGGTTTCTCCCGGCTCCGGAAATAATATGGCAACGCTTACTTATGATTTTCACGATGAAAAGGGCGTGAAGCTCTACTCCCAATCCAAACAGTAAATCACAGTGTTCAGGAATTCTAAGTCGCTATCGTTTGTTCTGTTTTCTTTGTTTGTTCAACCTGGGCATGGTGAAGTGCCGGAAAATTTGAATGTGCTTTTTATCGCAATCGACGACTTGAATACGCGATTAGGTTGTTACGGTTTTGATCATATTTCTTCCCCTCACATAGATAGACTGGCCGGGCAGGGCATGCGCTTCGATAAGGCCTATTGCCAGTATCCTTCCTGTGGCCCAAGTCGAATATCTGTGCTGACCGGTTTGCGGCCCCAGACGACGGGTATGATCAATAATAGGATGTTTTTCCGCGAACTTGTTCCAGATGTCGTCACCTTGCCTCAACTGTTTAAGAAAAACGGTTATCATACCGCTCGAGTCGGGAAGGTGTTTCATCAACGAGTGCCCATGGATATCGGTACAAGCGGCGCGGACGATCCGGCATCGTGGCATGAAGTGGTAAATCCTCGTGGAAGGGATAAAGACGAGGAAGGTTTGCTAACCATTTATACGCCGCAACTTGGTTTGCCTGATTCCATGAGCTATCTCAAAGCCGATGGCATAGATACCGAACAAACCGATGGAAAAGTTGCTGATGAAGCGATTCGGCTGTTGGAAAAACACAAGGATAGGCCCTTCTTTATCGCGGCTGGTTTTTATCGTCCCCACCTTCCATATATAGCGCCATCAGGATACTTTGATATTTATGATTTGGAAGATACGCCATTGCCCAAGCTTCCAGGAAATTATCGCGATCGAGTTCCGGCTGCTGCGTTAAGTTCAACCCCAGACTGGCCGAATTTTGGAACCACCGAAAAAGAAGCGCGAGAATGCATCCTGGCCTACGATGCTTGTGTGTCTTTTGTAGACCAGCAAGTGGGGCGATTGCTCGACGCCGTGGATCGTCTAGGTTTACGAGAGAATACGATCGTGGTGTTATGGGGGGACCATGGATATCATCTTGGAGAGCACGGACTCTGGCGAAAGAACAGTTTATATGAAGAGTCTGCTCGTGCTCCTTTGATATTTCGCGTTCCAGGCATAGAACCAGCGGTAAAAGGTTCTCCTGCCATCGTCGAGTTTGTGGATCTTTATCCGACGATTGCTGATCTCGCAGGTATTACTCCTCCGGTTGAGCTCGATGGCGTTAGTCTAAAACCTTTATTGGAAACTCCGGAAGCTACCTGGGATCGACCCGCTTTTACGCAGACTTTGTTTGTGGATGTACCCGGCTACAGTGTCCGCACAGATCGGTGGCGCTATGTAGAGTGGGGGAACTCTGGTGATAAAGGTGTCGAACTGTATGATCAATTGGATGATCCGAAAGAAATGAACAACCTGGCGGGATCCATGGTTCATGGAGCTACTATAAAGCAATTGAAACATCTGATAAATCGGAACTGGCAAACCAAACAAGAACTCTAATCATATCTCACCATGAGTGCAGAAGAAAAAATAAAAGAACTGGGGTTGGAACTTCCACCACGACCTCCCAAGGGTGGAGTTTACAAGTCGGTGGTAATCCTCAATGGCTTAGCCTATTTTTCGGGGCATGGACCTTACAAAAGCGATGGGTCGATGTATTTGGGACGAATTGGTGATCAAGTGGATCAGGCGTTTGGTTATGAGGCTGCGCGACAAACCGGCCTGGCAATCCTTTCCACGCTTCAGGGAGAGCTGGGTTCCCTGAATCGAATCAAGCGAGTGGTTAAACTACTTGGCCTGGTAAACAGCGCTCCAGACTTCTATAACCATCCTGCCGTTATTAATGGCTGCAGTGAGCTTTTCGCTGAGGTTTTCGGCGATGATGCAGGCGTGGGAACTCGTAGTGCGTTCGGAGTCGCGGCATTGCCTGGGAATATTGCTGTGGAGATCGAGGGGATCTTTGAGATTGGGTAGGTTTGATGGGTTCATAGTTCAACGGTTAAAGATGTAGGAGCTGTTTCAACTGCGATCCGTGTATCAAAGAATTCCATTCGCAGCTAAAGCAGCTCCCACCTCCAAAACTCAAGTCTTTTACTTCATTGGAAAAGTTGAACCCTGGAACATTTCATAGTCTCAGTTGCTCATCGAACCGAAACATTCTGGGTTTAGAGCCATTGAACCGTGAACCGTTGAACCGTGAACCGTTGAACCATGTTGATTCCGGTTCAGCTTGACTCTGATGATGGTTTAAGCCCTTTCTCTACCGCTTTTTATTAATCCATGATTGCCGAAATTTCATTGCCCGAAACCGAATTACTGGCGCCTGCTGGTTGTTTTCCCTCCTTACAGGCTGGAATCGCTTCTGGTGCAGATGCGGTTTATTTTGGACTAGCCCAATTAAATATGCGGGCACGTGCCCGACGGTCATTTGGATTGGAGGACTTGCCGGAGATTATGAACCGCTGTCGAGTCGGTGGAGTAAAAGCCTGCCTGACATTGAATACGCTGCTTTACGATCACGACCTGAAATTGGTTTATAAGCTTCTTGAAGTGGCTGCTGAAAATAAGGTCGATGCGGTTATCGCTTCAGATATGGCCTGCATCATGCGGGCCCGTGAGTTGGGGTTGGAGGTTCACCTTTCTACTCAATTATCGGTTTCAAATTTCGAGTCGTTCAAATTCTACACCCAGTTCTGTGATCGAATAGTTTTGGCCCGTGAGCTGACTCTGAAAATGATCCGCAAACTTTACGAACAGGTTGTTGCCGCAGATCTTCGAGGACCGAGTGGTCGCCCGGCTGAAATCGAAGCCTTTGCTCATGGCGCACTTTGCGTCGCTGTGTCTGGACGTTGTGGCATGTCTCTTCATACCGATAACGCATCAGCTAACCGTGGTGCGTGTGTTCAAAATTGTCGCAAGGAATACGATGTGGTCGACAAAGAGACGGGTAAGAAACTGACCATCGATAACAACTTCGTTATGTCGCCCAATGACATTTCGACCATCGAGTTTCTGGATCAATTACTTCAATCAGGTATCAAGGTATTGAAGATCGAAGGCCGAGGTCGTTCACCTGAGTATGTGCATACCGTTATTAGCTCCTATCGTAAAGCGATTGATGCTGTTCATGCGGGAACTTATTCTGCTGAGTTTGTGGCCGTGCTGTTGGACGATCTGAAATCGGTCTACAATCGCGGGCTTTCAGAAGGTTACTACCTGGGGCGTGACCAAGGTTGGTCAGCAAGTTACGGATCCAAGGCATCCAAGCAAAAGGTCCAGATTGGTAGAGTAAGCCATTTCTACAATAAGCTCAACGTAGCAGAAATAACTTCAAGTGGAAAGGTCGCGGTCGGCGACGAATTCGTCATTATTGGAGAAACCACGGGTGTTGTTGAGGGTGAAGTAGGCGAGATCCACCTGGAGGATGGGAAGGTAGAATCTGTTAAACCGAAAGATGTATTTTCAATTCGGGTACCTAAAAAGGTTCGCAAAAACGACAAGGTCTATTTGATGGTTCCGGCAGCTAGCTAAGCTAGTAAAATCGATAGGTATTAGCCATGCTCCGCATAATCCACAAACAGCCTGAGTGTATTGGATGTGATCTATGTTGCGATGTAGCCCCTAACTATTGGTTTATGAATGATGAGGGTTTGGCCGAACTTCATTCCATAACTAAAATCGTCGGAACACTTCAATTTGGCGAAGGCTGGGAAGAAGATCGCATTGCTTTGAAAGAAGCCGTAGAAAACTGTCCGGTTCACATTATTCGCATTGAAGAATGAAGTAGTCAGCTTATTAACTACTGCTAACAATTTTTCATCATGCCAGAAGTTCCAACCCATCTTTTAGGATTATTTATTTTCATAACCATTACCGTATGGTTTTTGTTTCGATTTGCGTTGATACGGGGTGTTGCGGTTCTAGGTGAACGTAAACCTGGCAGGGCCATCATGCTGTCCTTCCTCTTGGGCTTATGGCTGATGGGTACGGCGATGATGGCGGAAAAAGGTACCTTGCAGGATTTTAATCAATTTCCGCCCATGATTTTGGTTTTAGTGTTTATGGCACTGATACTTACTTTCGTGTTAGCATTTTCAAGAATTGGCTTGTTGGTGATCGAGGGAGCAGGGCTTGTTTGGTTAGTTGGGTTTCAAGGCTTTCGAATCTTGGTAGAGTATTTCTTACACCAGATGTATCTCGAAGGAATTGTCCCTGTCCAAATGACTTATTCGGGTCAAAATTTTGATATTATTGTTGGAATAAGTGCAGTGATAATGGCGATTCAAATCAAAGGTAAAAGGGTGGGTCCGAAGGCGATCCTGATTTGGAATATTCTGGGACTCGCATTGTTAATTAATATTGTTGTTGTGGCAGTACTGTCCATGCCAACGCCCTTAAGATACTTTCATAATGAACCAGCTAATACCTTTGTTACCTATCTGCCATTCGTGTGGTTACCTGTGTTTCATGTCCAGGCCGCTTTGTTTGGTCATCTGCTTATTTTCCGAGCGCTGAAGCGCGGGGTAACAGTTACTTAAGCATGCCGCAGAAAAGTTATACCTTACTCGAGCAAGATGGTGAAGCTCGACGCGGAGTGTTTCACTCCTTTCATGGGGAGGTTCAAACACCATTCTTCATGCCTATTGCTACGGTCGGCGCGATCAAGGGAGGTGTCGAAGCGATGGAGGTGCGCGACCTTGGCTTCGAGTTAATACTCTCCAATACTTATCACTTGCATGTGCGCCCCGGAGAAAAACAAATACAAACCTTTGGTGGCCTGGCTAAGTTTATGGGATGGGATGGTCCGATACTTACTGATTCCGGTGGTTTTCAAGCATGGTCGTTGGCTAAAATGAATCAAATCACTGAAGACGGCATCACGTTCCGTTCTCATGTGGATGGTAATAAAATTTCACTTACGCCCGAGGGAGTCATCGATATTCAGCATGCGCTTGGAATTGATGTGGCTATGGCATTGGACGAGTGCACAGACTATCCTTGCACACATGAAGTGGCCAAGGCATCGATGCAGCGTAGTATGCGATGGGCGGACCGGTGCAAGAAGCGTTGGCTTGATACGGGCGCTAACGAGTCGATGCATTTATTTGGAATAGGGCAGGGGTCGTTCTACGAAGATCTAAGAACTGAATCGGCAAAAGCTTTGGCTGACCTCGATTTACCTGGATACGCGATTGGTGGAGTAGTGGTTGATTTTACGCGCACCCCAGAGGCTATTGTACCATCGATTCCTCATCTTCCTAAAGATCGCCCGCGTTACTTGATGGGTGTTGGAACGCCGCTTGATATTCTAAATGCGGTGGAGCTCGGAATTGATATGTTCGATTGTGTTTTGCCAACCCGAAACGGTCGCCATGGGAAAGTGTTTACTGCCTTTGGAGAGGTCAATTTAACCGCTCCCAAGTGGAAAGATTCTGAGTTGCCAATTGATGAAGAGAACGATCACCCCGTTAGTCGGAACTACAGTCGCGGTTATTTACGTCACCTCTTTCATGTAAAGGAGTCATTGAGTGGACGTTTGGCTACCTTGCATAATCTCTCGTTCTACGGTAATCTCATGGATGGCATACGTGCCAGTATCGATGAAGGGCGTTTTGCTTCGTTCAAAAAAGATTTCACGGAGAAGTATACATCGGGAGCGAGCTAAAATGAATACGGCTAATTTTGATTTCGACTTACCTTCAGAATTGATCGCTAAAAACCCGGTTGTGCCGCGCGATCACTCACGAATGTTGGTTTTGAATCGCCTTGATCAATCACTGGAACACAACCGTTTTTTTGATCTTCCAGGAAAACTTAAAGAGGGAGATGTTCTTGTTCTGAATGATACGAAGGTGGTTCCGGCTCGCTTGTTTGGAACCATCCCTGAGATTGGAACGGGTTCCGTTGAGGTGTTACTTTTAAACGAACTCGTGGAAGATAATCAGCGTGTTCTGACCAAGCCTGGTAAGAAATTCCAAGCAGGCAGGATTATTGTATTTGATGATCAATTACAAGCTATTGTCGAAGGTATTGAAGAGGATGGGTGTCGTTTGCTAAATTTCAATTGTTCTCCAGCAGAATTACAACTTCACCTGGATCGCATCGGGCATGCGCCGATTCCTCCCTACATAAAACATTCCACTGCCACTCGGGAACAGTATCAAACGGTCTATGCAAATGATCCTGGGAGTAGCGCGGCTCCTACGGCAGGCTTGCATTTTACACCGGAGGTGTTTGCCAAATTGGAAGAAAAGGGAATCTCCGTCGAAAAGGTCACTTTACATGTGGGTCGAGGAACTTTTCAAGATGTGAAAGTAGACAAGCTCGAAGACCACACCATGCACTCCGAACATTTTGAACTCCCAGTCGATGTTGCCGAACGTCTCAACCTGGCAAATCAGGAAGGTAGGCGAATTATTGCTGTTGGGACAACATCCGTTAGAGTACTTGAGAATTGTTCCTCAGAGGAAGGCGTTTTGAAACCGCAAGTTTCGGATACCAATATCTTTATCTATCCTGGTTATTCCTGGAAATTCGTGAATGCCTTGTTAACCAATTTTCATTTGCCCCAAAGCACCCTCATTATGCTCGTCAGCAGTTTCGCTGGAAAGGATTTCGTAATGAAAGCCTATGCCGAAGCTATTCAGGAAAAATACCGATTCTTCTCCTTTGGGGATTGTATGCTAATTCAATAATATCCTTAATTTGCCACTTATGAACATCGACATATTTGATAACCCAAAACCGGAACGCAACTTTGTTATAAAGCATGTTGCAGAAGAATTTACCTCTGTTTGCCCCGTTACTGGCCATCCGGATTTTGGTAAGATCGTTCTCACCTATATTGCAGATGCCCAGTGCATTGAATTAAAGACCTACAAGGAATACCTCCAGGGTTACAGAAACGAAGGCATCTACTATGAAGCCGTGACTAACAAAATCTTGGATGACTTGGTAGGCCTGTGCTCTCCGCGTTGGATGAAGGTCGAAACCATCTGGACCGGGCGTGGTGGAATTCATTCCGCTATTACGGCTGAACACACAAAAGAAGGGTAGGAGACGATGGGACAGGAATACTGTCGCCATTGTTACGAATTAGAATCGGATTTCAAAATGTAGGAGCAAATTTATTCACGACTCGTGTGTTATAGAAGTTCCGGGTCGCGAATAAATTTGCTCCTACATTTTGAGTCAGTAACTCATCGATTCTTGTTCGAGGATACAATGATCGCATCGTTCACTCCGTCGAAAGTAAGTCGATGGTTGGCTTACTTCGCGCATCTTCTTCATCGACCTGGTACAGTTTATGTAGCTGGTAGCCAGCGCGGTAGCAGAATCGAGCTTCTTTCACTTTGGAGTTTATCAAACCCAGGATTTCTGGATTGGAGCGCTTTGACCATTCTGGATGCAGCCAGACTGGTCTCTCTCCGTATTGTGAGCCGATTTCGTTTTCCCACAGATCGATAGCATCCATAGAGTCCACGATGACTTTAAATTCGTGGGCTAGCTCAATGCATGAAACGATCGGTTTTTCCCATACCTTTGGGCTAACGGTAATCCAGTCGAATTGGCCTTGAATCGGAAATGCCCCCGAAGTTTCCAGGTTGATCTGGAGCCCAGCCTGGTGAAGGGCGTTGGTGAGTGCTGTCAAATTATGGATGCAAGGTTCGCCACCGGTAATGATAACTAGTTCTGGCTTATGAACGAGTGCTTCGTCCACCAAAGTTTGGATGGAGCGCTTGTCTATAACATCAGGAATTTGGTCGGTGTGCCAGGTCCCGGCGGAATCGCACCAGGGGCAATGGACAGGACAGCCGAAAAGGCGGATAAAGAAAGCCGGCTTTCCCATGTGACATCCTTCTCCTTGCCAGGTGAAAAAGGTTTCGTAGGTAGGAAGTGGTTTCACGGGCAATAGCGGGCGGAGTTTCTTGAATCCTCTAAAACCTCGACAGCAATCAATGAAACTCGATCTCCATGATGTTCACGTAATAAAGGAGCGATTGTCTCAAGAGCGTGCTTGGCAATACCTTCCGCCGAACAACTTTCAACTTCGTAGCCTTTAAACATGTCCGGGTTTTTCTGAATCAGCTCCACGGTTTTCGCATCACTTGCGTTGTAGACATAGGCATGGTCCAACTTCTCCTCGATCCAGGCTCGGATAAACTTTAGTTTTCCAAAATCGACGACGAAGCCTCTCTCATCCAACGCTTTGCATCCAAAGGTAAAAACGAATGACCAGTTGTGGCCGTGGATTAGGCTACACTGTCCTCCGTGCTGGTGCTGACGGTGCGCAAAAGCAATATCATTATACGTTTTTGAACAGGTGAACATATTACAATTTCCAGTCGTTTGAGATCATTGCTTCTAATGCAGGAGCCTGATCACTGTAATGGGTGGGGTCCTCAAC
>Ga0114999_10004034_pt1 | contig 17991 bp, 16 predicted proteins | sample ArcticOcean_MG_C_3_FD_89820 | JGI IMG/M metagenome (GOLD analysis project Ga0114999, IMG submission 89820) | Marine microbial communities from western Arctic Ocean - ArcticOcean_MG_CB8_126 | ecosystem: Environmental > Aquatic > Marine > Oceanic | place: Arctic Ocean: Canada Basin | collected...
ACATTCATGCAGGATGCACCGGGTGCCTCACCGCCTTCACTGAGCGAATTGTTCCAGGTCCGACTTGCTTGGGGGGTCGCTGGATTTCTGTTGATTTCCGCAGCCGCACACTGGATCATCGCCTCACCGGGAGTGTTCCGTTGGTATCGGCACAACCTCGAGTGTAATCGCAATTACGCGCGCTGGGTGGAGTACTCGATCAGTGCCTCGCTGATGATTGCCCTGATCGCGTTACTCACCGGGTCCGGAGATGTCGGCGCGTTGCTTGCCATTTTTGGTGTCAACGCTTCGATGATCTTGTTTGGCCTGTTAATGGAACACTACGAGGAACCAGGTGCAGTCAACTGGATGTCGTACTTGTTCGGAGTAGTAGTGGGCATTTTCCCATGGGTGGTAATCGCCCTTTATCTGTGGAGTCCTTCTACTTCTGCATCGCCGCCCGTGTTCGTATACGGCATCTTCGTTTCACTTTTCATCTTCTTTAATAGTTTCGCTGTGAACATGTTCCTTCAATACAAGCGCGTTGGCCCCTGGCGAAATTACCTGTTCGGGGAGTCAATTTATGTCCTCCTCAGCCTGACTTCGAAATCCGCCTTGGCCTGGCAAGTATTTAGTGGAACGCTGGCCAGCTGAGACGAAGATAGATCGAGGCTTCTGGCAAACCTGCATGACGCCAGATGGACGAGGTCGCTTCGAGTTTTACTATCAACGCTTTCGTTCCGGCATGCCCCTAGGCTGGCGAGCTCTTTAAGTGGAGATATGGATCTGGTCTCCGGAGGGCGGTCCTTTTAATTTGTATGTCTTAGGTTCGAATTCGGTAGGCCCCACCAACTAATCCAACATCCTTGATTCGTTTCGCAGTAATTGTGACAACGGTGTCAGGAGACTAGTGTTCGCCTGATAGCGATGGAACTCTTCTCTTCCACGTTCACTAGGGCCGCGTCGCACGTTGGGCGTTCACCTCGATCGAGTACGCTTCAGCGTTCACGCCGATGAAAAGCGTTGTCCCGTTCGGGCCACCGAAGTCGAGGTTCGCGTTCCGGTCGGGCGTCAGAATCTTGCCCAGCAGCCCCCCGGCCGGGTTGAACACCTGAACACTGTCACCTGCCGAGGTCCATACATTGCCGTTCGTATCCACCCGAAACCCGTCGGATTTTCCGGGCGTCGGCTTGGCATAGATCCTGTGGTTGGAGAGTGTCCCGCTCGAAGATGCGTCGAAGGCGTGTATCGATGCCCCGGGAGAGTCCAGTTCGTAGCCGGTGTCTGCGACGTAAAGGATCGACTCATCGGGTGAGAAGGCGATGCCGTTTGGCATGTCGAAATCGTCGATCATGATCTCGATTGTTCCGGTGTCCGGCCAGAGTCTGAAGACGTAGTTTCCGCCAAGCTCGGAGTCTGCCTTGTGTCCCTGCCGGTCGCTCAGAATCCCGTACGGCGGGTCGGTAAACCAGATGCTCCCATCGCTCTTCACAACCAGGTCGTTAGGCGAATTGAGCTTCTTGCCTTCGTAGTTGTCAACTAGGTTCACCACCGTGCCATCGAGCTCTGTCCGACTGATCCTGCGGCCGCCATGTTCAGCCGATACTAGCCGATTCTCGCGATCCAGCGTGTGACCGTTGGTGTAACCGCAGGGTTCCCTGAAGATGGTTGTCCCGTCGCTTTCTGACCATCGCAGCATTCGGTCGTTCGGGATGTCGCTCCACAGGAGATATCCGCCACCTGCTTCGGCCGAATCAGGAACCCAAGTCGTGCCCTCGGTCCAGAGGTACCCGTCGCCAAGTTTGCGCAGGCGTGCGTTCGGGTCGATCAGCGTCTTAAAAGCGTTGGAAAGGATCTCGTACTGCGGTTCCAAATGCGTGACTCCTGCGTTCAGCGTATTGCGCGATTCCTAGAAGGGGTATGCCCCTCTGGACTTTAACCGCACCATCCAGACCGAGCTGGTGGCGCAAATGAAAAACGTCTGGCGATCCGCCATACCAAAGCAGCAGTTTGCGGCAACCTCAGTCGTGGGGAACTTGCCGAGCATCTCGCCTTCCGGCGTGAACACTTGCACTCCATCGCCAGAAGCTACGTAAAGATTGCCATCGGTGTCGACCCGCAATCCGTCCGGGACGTGGGGTGACACCTCGCAGATGATCCGGCTGTTGGTCAGCGTTTTACCGTTGACCACATCGAATGCGCGTATGTGGTGAGGCCGGTCGTCTCCGTGGGTGAACCCTGAGTCGGAGATATATAACACCGACTCGTCGGGTGAGAATGCCAGACCGTTCGGCTTGTCGAAATCTTCTGCGACGGCTGTTAACTCGCCAGTAGAGCGGTCCAGCCGATACACCCGATTACGTTCCTGAAGGGACGGCTGCCGGTGGCCCTGATCCTCCACAAGTGATCCGTAATTCGGGTCTGAGAACCAGACCGTGTTATCGGACTTAACCACGACATCGTTAGGCGACGTGAACGGATTGCCGCCGTAACTGTCTACAAGCATTGTTTCCGGCTCACCTGGACGTGCAATCGAAACGCGCCGTCCGCTTGTCTCACACGAAAGTAGATTGCCGTTGGCATCCACAGCGTTTCCGTTGGCGTTGTGGCTCGGCTCCCTCAGAATCCCCACTCCGCCCGATTCAGACCAGCGCATGATGCGGTTGTTTGGGATGTCACTCCAGATCAAATAATCACCGTCATGGATCCAGGCGCAGCCCTCGGTGAAGGCCATTCCGTCGGCGATAAGCTCGACCGAGGTACCCTCGTCGACAATCTGGTTGAACCGAGCATCGAGTATCTGAATTTCTGGGAGTATTGCGATATCCATTGGAAGAGCGATGTGACCGAGTCCGGAAGGCTAACATCGCGTTAACGGCGGGGCTACCCGTCTGATTGCACCGCTGAGAAGAGGCTGGTCAATGTCAGAGTACAGTGTGTCGCTATCCTGGAACCGGGATCGCGACGACTTCAAATATCCGACCACACCCGTGATCACACATGGTCGTTTCATGGCGGCAAAACCGTGCCCGCGTCTGCTGCTCCGGAGTTTCTTGGGAACGCAGAATGTGTCGACCCGGAAGAGGCCTTTGTTGCATCGATATCCGGCTGCCACATGTTGACCTTCCTGGCGGTGGCGGCGAAGCGTAGGTTCGTGGTGGACACGTACTTGGATGACGCCGTCGGTTACATGACAAGATCGACGCAGGCAAGTTGGCCATAACGCTGGTCGAACTGCGGCCCCGGATCACATTCTCTGGAGAGACGCTGCCGACGCCGGAGCATATCGAGTCGATGCAGCACCTGTCGCATCAGGAATGCTTCATCGCAAACTCGGTGACCAGCGAAATAGTGGTCCTTCCGCCTGTTACTTGCTGACGGCGGGCTTACTCCGCCTACAATCTTTGCCACTAAAACTCCACATGTCGCACAACAGGAAGCGCCTTCTTGACCCTAGATCAGAAATCGGACTCACAGCTACTAAGGGCCGGTTACTCCGAGACCGTGATTACTCCGCCCGTCGGCTTCACTATCACCGGGCCTGAGCACCCACAGCGCCCCGCAACGGATGTGACGGACGACTTGCTCGGCCGGGTGCTAATTCTCGAGGCCGGAGGCGTCCGGGCTGCGATCGTAACGCTGGACGTGTGGGGCGTTAGCGAAGGTTTCGCTCAGGCCGCCATCGAACGGGTTTCGGCGACATCGGAAGTGGACGCATCACTCGTGTGGATCGGCGTTTCGGGGAATGCGAGTTCGCCGCCGTTATGGGAGCCGTACAACACGGAGTACGCCCGGTACGCTGCGTACGTCCCTGAGCAGCTTGGCGGGGCCGCCGCACTTGCCGCTTCGCACATGCAGGACGCCGAGCTCGGGTTCACAAGTGCGTTGTTGCCAGATTTGGCGACGTCAGCACATGGCCGGGCCTACGACATCAACGAGACCGTCCCGATCATGGTCGTGGACGGCGTATCTGGCCCGATAGCGCGGGTCATCGGGTTTGCGTGCCCGGGATCCGTCGTGGGAGATGATCCCTCCGCCTGGACTGCTGACTTCCCCGGCTACGCCTGCTGGGCGTTGTCGGAGGCGTCGGGCGGGGGGGGGTGCATGTTCATAAGAGGCCCTGCGAGCGATATCAGGCCCTTTGACTGGTACGGGGACAACCCCGCGCCGGGACATATGGATCGAGCGGCATCCGACGTCCAGGCGCTTGGCTGGTTGCTTGCCACGCAGGCGGGCATCGCCGCGCAGGGTGCATTGCTCCGCCGCAATATCGATATCAAAGCGATTACCACGGACAACGTCCCAGATGGGCTTGGTACCGTCCGAGGTCTGGCGATCGGCGAAGGACTGTTTGAGTCGTTCAGCTTCCCGCTGCCGTCCGACTTTGGGACAGCGTTGCGGGAAGCCTCCTCGGACAACACCGTCTTCGCAAACGCCAACCTTGCCGGTGCGGATTTTGGGGTGTCTTCGTCTGTAACGGATGCTTCAGAAGTGGTGGCGCGTTACCGGGCCGGTTGAGCTAATTGCCCGTGCTTCGAGAGCCTCAGCATTGGCATGACGCCTACGAGCTATAAACCGTCAAGATCCGTCTGCAGACAATAAGCGGTCCCTCGGGTCTCCGCAGGTGATTAGCGGTGCTGTGGTCCCGGCCAGTTCACCAGCACCGCCCCTGCGATCACAGCCGCTGCGCCCACGGCAAACATCCCGGTCAAAGTCTCTTCAAGCAGAGCCGCCCCAAGCGCAGTAGCAACCAGCGGATTGAAGTTCACGTAGATCACTGCCTGGGTTGGGGTCAGGCGACTCAGCGAGAACCCGAACATCAGTTGCGCCAGCCCCAGCGAACCCAGGTACACCATCAGCATCGAGTTCTGAGGGCTGAACCCGCCGGTATAGCCCAGCCCGATCTCGGCAATCGCCAGCGGGGCCAGCATCGACATGCCGATGAGCATGGACCACGCACTTACGTTAAGCGTGGAATATCGGGCGAACGCGGGTTGTGATGCGACTCCGTAGACGGCGACACAGAACGCCGCAAACAGCAAGAGCAAGGCCCCACCCACCGCCGCCAGCGTACTGATCGTCTCGCCGCCGCTCTCGGCAGGGGACAGGGCGCTCTCGCCAAACACCAGTGCGATGCCAACTACCGAGATCGCAACGCCGACGAACTGCCGGCCAATTAACGCCTCTCGCCCTGTGAATCGACCCAGTACGACGCTCCAGACCGGCGACGTTGCTAAAAGAAGCGCACCGCGTGAGGCCTCGGTCACCTGAAATCCGACCGCCATCGCAAGCGGGAAAGCCGTGAAGTAGAAGACGGCCAATAGAAAGAACAGGCCCCAGTCACGTCGATTTACCCGCATACCGTGGCGCTGGAACAGCAACACCAGCGCCCACAGGATCGCTGCGCCAATTCCTATCCGCACCGCCGCCAGGGTGAAGGGCGGGATGTCCTGAGCAATGACGCGAGTCACCACTACCGCGCCGCCAAAAAGGCCGAACGCTCCCATCGCCGAGACGTTGGCCCACAGATTCTGAGTCCAGTGCGACGTTTTGTCGCTCAGCGTCGGACCACGACGTGGCCGTCCTTCATGACGAGCTTCGTGTCCCGGACGTTTTCAATATCGTCGAGTGGATTAGATCCAACCGCAAGCAGATCGGCCGCCTTTCCCGGCTCTACGGTCCCTCGCTGGTCGCTCACAAGGCATACCTCGGCGGACGTCTTGGTTGCAGCCACAATCGCCTGCCATTCGGACATACCGCGTCGCACAAGCTGACCCAGCTCCAGCAGACCACCATCGGGCAACGCCAGGTCTGAGCCGTTTGCGATCGGCACCCCTGCATCCAGCGCCTTCTTGAAACCGGCCGCATGGGCCTCAGCCGCGACAACCGCACGGGCTGCGTAGTCTGGTGGCGCGGGATGGTCCTCCGCCCACGCCCGTTCGGCTGCCGACTCGGCATATGCCGGTCCACGGTTCAGATGGCTGAGCCCGAGCGTTGGAACAAAGTAGGTCCCGGCATCCACCATCATCGCCACCGCATCATCGTCCAGTACGTAGCCATGTTCCAGCGTCCATGCGCCGTGGCTGATGGCCGTCTTGATGCCATGAGTGCCACCGGCATGCGCAACGACTTTGTATCCGCGCTGATGGCATATCTCGAACGCCGCGTCGATCTCGTCCGGCGTCGGGAACGTGCTCTCCATACCGTCCCAGGGCGGGCCCATGATGCCGCCGGTGAGATTTAGTTTGATGAAATCGACCCCGTTCTTGATGTTCTCCCGGATCGCCCGCCGGTACTCGGTCGGGCCGTCAAGTTCTTTGGCCGTTCCTGACCTCAAAAAATGCCCTGCCGTGGTGGTTAGAAACCATCCACACGTGAATAGCGATGGGCCGATGAACTGACCGGAGTCGAACGCCCGCTTCCACGCCACGTCCACGTACTCGCGCTCGCCGACAACCCTCATCCCGGTGATCCCTAGCGCAAGGGCGTTCATGCAGTCACGACCGGCGCGCGTCGTGCGCTCGGCGATGCTCTCGTCGCGCCAACCGGGGTCGGGAATGCCGCGACCGATGTGTGTGTGCACGTCCCACAACCCGGGGAGCAGCCAGCCACCCTCAAGGTCGATCACCCGTGCGCCACTCTCGGATGGCGAATCTTCGGCCGGAAGGAGGTCGACGATCTTTGATCCTTCCACGACAACCGTGGACTCCCGCGGCTCCGGGGAGGTCGCGTCTATGACGTGGCCGTTCTTGATGATCACTCGCTGTTGGTCGGTCATGTTTGGCCTTTTGAAAAATATTCGGGATCCACGTTGAGTGGGGTTTTGCCAGTATGAGACCTCTCCCAGCGGGACAGGGCCGGGGTGAGAGAGAAGGTCGTTCACACTTAAACAGTCACTCTCCCGTGAGGCATCTCTAATCGCATGTCTAGCGTGACGGCGAGTATAGTCCGGCATAGGCGCATCATCACACTGCGGCTGATACTCCGCGATTTAGTGGAGGAAGACTGGCCCGATGTCCTTGCGTACCAGTGCGACCCGAGATACCTCTACTATCCCTGGGAGGGTCGCACCGAGGCCGACCTGCGAGAGCTCGTCGGGATGTTCCTAGAACAACATACCGAAGCTCCGCGTCGCAAGTTCCAACTGGCGATAACGTTACCGGACCAGCCGGGCCTAATAGAAAACTGCGGGATTCGCAGGAAACCGGACAATGACCGGGAAGTGGACATCCGATACGAGGTGTCCCCGGAGTACTGGGGGCGTGGCTTCGCAACAGAGGCCGCACAGACGATCGTCGATTTCGGGTTTCAAGAACTGGACCTGCACCGGATATCTTCGTGGAGCGTTGCGGATAACACCGCTTCAGCACATGTTCTGGAGAAACTCGGCCTCGTTCAGGAAGGCCGGTTGCGCGAGAACGAGTATTTTAAGGGCCGTTGGTGGGATACATTGCTGCATGGAATGTATCCCACCGATTGGGCCTGTCCCGGATCTCAAAACGGAGAATGATATTGCCAAAAATAGCGATTGTTGGCGCGGGTAGCGTCGTCTTCACCCGGCGTCTTTTGCAGGATGTAGTTTCCACCCCTTCCCTGGCCGACTCTGAAGTGTTCCTGATGGACATCGATCGAGACCGGCTGGACATCATCGCCCCGTTCGCTGAGCGACTTGCTCGCGATAACGGTGTCGGAATGACTGTTAGGGCAACACAGGACCGGGCCGAAGCGTTGGACGGGGCGGACTATGTTCTGACCACCATTCGTGTAGGCGATGATCTGGCGATAGACCAGGGCGTGCCACTCCGGTACGGCGTCGATCAATCAGTCGCAGACACCATCGGCCCCGGCGGCGTATTCAAAGCGCTCCGAACTATCCCGGTGCTGTTGGACATTGCGCACGACATCGAGAAATACTGCCCGGACGCGTGGCTGCTCCAGTACACCAACCCGATGGCTATGGCCTGCTGGGCGATAGATGAAGCGACCTATATCAAGGCCGTAGGGCTTTGTCACAGCGTACAGCGTACTACCCAGGACTTGGGGACCTACATCGGTGCACCAAAAGAAGAGGTAACGGCGTGGGTTGCTGGCATTAACCACATGGCGTGGTTCCTTCGCTTTGAGCGAAACGGAGAGGACGCGTACGACGCCCTCTGGGACGCAATGAACAACTCCGAAACCTATGCACAAGACTCGGTGCGGTTCGAAGTGATGCGCCAGTTCGGATCGTTTGTCACCGAGTCGACCCGACACATGTCTGAGTACGTTCCTTATTTCCGGCAGTACCCGGAAGTGATGTCAGAGTTGAACTTGAACGCTATCGAAGTTGACCTGGCTCGTCTTGAGAAACGTAACGAGTGCTACTTTAAGAAGATGGGATTCGAGGTCGCCGGGACTGACACCCTGATAGCAGAGCCGTCCGACGAGTATGCCTGCCGGATCATGGCCGCGATGGAGACGGGCGTTTCGACCGTCATAAACGGCAACGTCCCGAACGACGGCCTGATCTCAAATCTCCCTGCGGAAGCCTGCGTAGAGGTGCCATGCCTGGTGGACCGCCTAGGCATACACCCGATGGCCGTTGGCGCGCTCCCATCTCAGCTTGCGGCGCTCAATCGCACCAACATCAATGTGCAAGAGCTGGCGGTGCAGGCCGTTCTTGAGAAGGATCGTGAAGCGGCGGTGCACGCGGTCATGCTGGATCCGTTAACCGCGGCGTCACTTCCGTTGGACCGAATCCGGGACATGTTTGACGAGATGTGGACAGGACACGGGGACGCGCTCTCGGCGTACGAATAGGGCCGGGGCTTGCTCCGCCCCTATTCGTCGCACCCCCTAACCCCCTCCTACATTCGGACGGGGCGGATTACGTTCGTCACTGTGAGCTGTCCTCCTGAACTCGATTCAGGATGCGGCACTACGTCGTCAACACTCTCCATCAACTGATCGGTTGATGAGCGGATCCTAAATCGAGTTCAGGAGGACAGCGGGTGAATATCGGGCGTAATCCCCCCCCTCAACGCCTCGTAACATTTAAACTTGCTCTCTCTCCTCCGCGGGAGAAGCCCACGTGCATCACACCAGAGGAGTTCCGTTGAACGAAACAATGCTCGCCATGCAAGCCATCGACAAGGGGGACGTTCGCGTAGTCGAAGTTTGTATCCCGACACCTTCAGAGGGCCAGGTGCTGGTGAAGATGGAGTTGGCCTCGATCTGTGGAAGCGACCTGCACATAGTCGACTACGGCTGGCTTGTAGATGAGTACCCGTTGCGACCCGGATACCCGGGTCATGAGGGCGTCGGCACGGTTATTGACGCCAACGGAACGGAACTGTCGGACGGCGACCGCGTGCTTGTCACGCCCGCCATCTGGGACTCACTCTCTTTTGCCGAGTACCAGGCGCTGGGCACCAACTTCCTGACGGTGCTGCCTGAGGCGACAGACCAGCAGCCGGATCACCTTCTCATGGCGCAGCAGCTCGGTACCGTGATCTTCGCCGCAAAGCGACTGCCTAACCTGCTCAACCAGACCTGCGTCGTGATGGGGCAGGGCTCAGCCGGGCTGTTTTGGAACTACGTTTTGAAGCATCTGGGCGCGGAACGTGTGATCGCCATCGAGCCGATAGCGCACCGGCTTGAGGTCGGCGCTGGTTTTGGGTCCGATGACCGCATAAACGAGACATTTGATGCGGCCACGCGACGGGTGCTTGAGCTGACCGGTGAAGGCGCAGACGTGGTGATCGAGGCTATCGGCACCAAGGAGACCCATGGCCAGGCGATGGACCTTGTGCGACCGGACGGCCAGATCGTGTGGTTCGGTGTGCCGCAGTCGGCCGAGCCGATCCCGTTTGATTTCGACACTTTCTTCCGTAAGCGCATCGGCGCATACAGCCCGCTTGGTGCGCAGGACGAACTGGAGCTTTCAAGCTTCCGGCAGGCATTGAAGTGGATCGATGACGGATTGATCGACATGTCGGAAGTCGTTACGCACTCGTTCCCGCTATCTCGGGTCGACGAAGCCTTCAAGGCCGCCAGGGAGCGCGCAAACGGGGCCGTCAAGGTAGTCGTCACCATGGGGTGATTTGGATACTCGAGTGTCTGTCATCCTGAGTGCGAGCCGAAGGATCTCCCGGCTCGCACTCCGATGCGGTTTTAGCCGCTATAACCTGAACTCTTATCGTATGTATGAGGGATTCGCTATGTACGATGAGCCAGATTCCAATTAACCTTCGTAGCAGTGAATGGTTGCCCGCTTGAGCGTTTCGGTATTCAGGTACTGAGGCGGATGGTACAGTGACGACATCTCGTGGGCAGGCACCTTTATGGTCCGGCGGCGCCGGAAATAAGAGGGCACCTCCATTGAGTTGGACGCGAACGGGAACAAATACGGCGATGGCCTTGTTGGCCGTCGTTGCTGTGCTGACGACCGTAGTCGGCCCTGTTCTTGACCACCACTTTGCTGAGAGACAGGCCTCTCATGGCCACGTATTCCTGGATCAGGTAACGCCGGAACACAGCCATTCCGCAGACGACGGGCATGGTCATGAGACGGCAGACCTTATCTCCGTGAGCATCATCGCAACAACCGACAGCGACGCCACGGGAATGAGCGTGGACAACGTAGTCCCGCCGACCGTATTGAAACCGGGGCGCGACATGAACTCGCTACGCTTCGTCGGCCTGGTCACCGATGAGGATCCGCCGACCGGTCTGACCGGTTCGCCGCTCGTTCGCCCCCCAATCGCCTAGCTCCTTTCAACCGATGTGCAGCTTTTGGCTGCGTCCACGGCGCACACGCGCGCCCCGTTCATCATGAAGGAGCCAGAAGTGGCGTTTATCTCAAGGTTCAAACTTCCAATTGTGGTTGTAATGGCTATCGGACTACTTGCGGCCACGGAGGCGATGGCGGCGGCGCACGAATCGCGTGACGCCGGAGACTTCAGCTACATCGTCGGCTGGGAGACCGAACCGGCGTATGAAGGATTCCCGAACGCGGTATCGGTGCGGGTCAGCGGTCCGCTGGACACCATAGGAGGCGCGTTGTTTGAAGGCGGCGCTCTACAGCCCGGTGAGGAGTACACATTCACCTTTGGCCACGAGTTTGATGACTCAACTGTTCCGTATCACAATCATCTGAGCCCCGAACTTGGCGGGACGGTGATGGTGATGGATAGCGCACCAGATGGGGACGTGGAGATCGAAATCACGGCGGAAGGATATACACCGGCTGACGTGACGATCCGGCCGGATGTATCAGTTACATGGCGCAACGTGGCTGACACGGTCCAGGCCGTTCACAGCGGTGAGGGCCAGATGGTGATGGACGCTATGGGGATGGATGGAGATGCGACTGCTAGCTACGCCGCAGCAGACGCCGACGAACACCCACACGAAGCCGATGCGGCGCCAACCGGCCCGATAGAGGGACTGGACGGTGCGCTCCAGGTAGAAGTCACGCACATCCCGACCGGTAGCACCCAGACTCTCACGTTGATCGCCGCATTCCGGGACCCGGGGCACTACGTTGCAGCGATGATTCCGACAGCACCGGGTGCGTACACATTCCACCTGAGCGGAGAGATCCAGGGAGCCGAAATCGAGGAGTCGTTTGATTCTGGACCGGGGACTTTTGACGACATCCAAACACAAGCATCTATCCAGTTCCCGCTTGAAGTGTCAGCCCCCAGAGAGCTTGAGGGCGCGGTACGCGGAGCTGAAGATGCGGCTGCGTTCGCCGAGGAAGCGGCAAACGCAGCCGCTGATGACGCCTCGTCAGCCCAAACCCTTGCGATCATCGCAATTGTCATCGGAGTCGGCGGCCTCTCCGTCGGTGGCGGTGGACTGATGATTGGACTGAGGAGAAAGTAAACGATGAGCGAGTACATCCCGTCGATCCTGCTCCACGGCGTAGGCGGTGGAGCAGGATACACAGACGAGATCATTACTTTCGGCCTTCTTGGTGGACTGGTCGTTGGATTGACGTTGCTGTCGTTCCGGGGTGCTCGCAATAAAAACAGGAAAAAAAGGCCCGGAAACCGGCGCGGCAGACGACGGTGACCTCTTTAACCACGGGCAGGGCCTTCAGGAAACGCTTGCTGCCGCTAATAGGTCTGGCGGCCGCGGTGTTCTTCCTTCTGGCTTCGCCACAGGGAGATGCCGCGGCGCACGCCAATCTGAGCCGGGCCGAGCCAGCGCCAAACTCAGAACTCCCTGATTCGCCGGAGCGCATCGTCCTCTGGTTTTCCGAGGGGATTGAGCCTGACCTGGCCGATATCCGGGTCCTGAACGCGCAGGGTGATTCGGTCGATAACGACGATGTGTCGACGCAAGGCAACCCCGTTGAGTCGGTCTTCGTATCGCTCCCAACCCTTGAGAACGGGACCTACACAGTGTCTTGGGCCAACGTTTCGACCGTCGACGGCCACCGGGTTAGGGGATCGTTCCTGTTCTCCGTGGGGGAACCGATTTCCGGCGAACTTGATCTGCCCGCGCAGTCCGCCATATCCAATCCACAAGAACCGTATCTTCGATGGTTTGTTCTGCTGGGAGCCCTTTCCCTTGCGGGGGGCCTCGTCCTGGAACTGGCCGTATGGCGCCCCGTATCGAGCGGATTTAGCGGTGGACTATTGTCCGCAATACTTTCTCGACGCGTGGGGTGGCTCTACCTGGGCGGGATGATTGTCCTTGGTGTTTCGTCCGTGGGCCAGTTGCTTTCGCAGTCGGGCTCGACCTTCGATGTTTCATGGGTCGGTGCGATAGGCGACCCGCTCAGCGACACGCTTAAGACAGACTGGGGACATTCGTGGTTATGGCGCGCCGGGTTCTTTGTGGTGTTGGCAGTCGCTCTGGTTGTTCGCTACGTTCGCCGGAGCGCAGTTCTGGAATCTTCGGGAGTAGTTGACCCGGTTGAGCGTGATTATGCGGCTTATACGGCGCTCGGGGCGTCACTGCTTGTGCTCGTGCCCATCACTCTTGTCAGCCATGCCGGTGCGACACCGGATCTGGCGTTTCCGGCACAGCTATCGGACTTCTTTCACCTTATCGGAGCGGCCATATGGGCCGGGGGACTTTTTCACCTGGCGCTGGCGATTTTGCCGGTGCTCAGGCGTGTCGAGTCTGTCGACCGTAGGGAGTTCTTGACCGAGGCGATACCCCGATTCTCGGTAGTGGCGATCATTGGCGCTGCCGTTCTGGCCGTGTCCGGAGTGTTCAGCGCATGGGCACAGGTAACGACCATCCCCTCACTGGGCGTGCCTTACGGGATCACGTTGATCGTGAAACTGGCGGTAATAGTGCCTTTACTGGTCCTGGCGCTGGTCAACCATCGCTGGATACGCGGTCGATTGTCTCGTGACGACAACGCTAGCCGCTGGCTGACTCGAACAGTCATCGGGGAGACGACGATTGCGATATTCGTTTTGCTGCTTGCCGGATTGATGACCAGCATGGAACCGGCTCGACAAGTCGCCGCCCGGGAGGGCAGGGGGCTGCCGGATGGTTTTGTTGACGACACGATCTCTGAGAACGTGGCGATCGTTGTCGCCGTGGAGCCCGCTAAGACCGGGCGTAATCAGTTGCGCGTCACGCTGACGGATCGCCGTGGCGTTCCCGTAACCGACGCCACAGATGTGCGAGTTCGACTCAGTTTCCTGGAGCAGGACCTGGGAGAACTTCCGATACCGCTTGAGAACGCTGGCGATGGTGTCTGGATTCTGGACGATGCCTTGATCGCTCTGGTGGGTGTGTGGCAGGTCGAAGCCGATGTGATGCGGCTCAGCGGCTTTGACGCCCGAGCCGCGTTCCGATTCGAAGTGCTTGCAGGTGCGGGCTCTAACAGTGACGCCATACAACCCGATAAAAACCTTGGACAGGTGTTGCTGGGAGCGGAGATCGCCTTGATCGGCGTTGTGCTGCTCTCAGTCGGCGTCCCGCTTGGAGGCTGGTATGAAAGGCGTGGTGCGCTGTTCATGGGGCCGGGGACGGCCGCGGGCGCGGTCGGGGCTGGCCTCATCGTGTGGGTACAGTTCTTCGCCCCGGTGAGCATTGGAGAACAAACGAATCCCTTTGTGCCCAATGATGAATCTATCTCTATCGGCCAGATGGCCTATGCAGCGGTGTGCGCCTCTTGCCACGGAGATGGAGGGGGCGGAGACGGTCCCAGCGCTGAGTCTCTGTACCCATCGCCGGCCAGTCTCCCGGTTCACGTCCCATTACACACCCAGGGTGAACTGTTCGAAATTATCCGTGTTGGCGTGGTAGGTACTGCGATGTTGCCGGTCTCTGAAGCGCTATCGGACGACGAGACATGGCACTTGATCAACTACATCAGGACCCTGGAAGACCCCGAACTCCGATAGTCATCGCCAACTCACTGGTCTTGTGCCGAGGGTCGCTGGTGCCCTATACATCGGACTGATTTGCAGGTGGTCTAACGTGACGCGCTGCGATATCTAACGCGATGACACTGGGCATGCCGAACAAGGACAGGACCGGGGGGGCTGGTGAGTGGGACTTAATGCACCGAGTAAGCACAACACCAGGATCGTTTACTTACCCATCGGCGGACAGCTAAATCCGTTACCTAAAGCAAGAGGGCCACGCCGTAATGGCGTGGCCCTCTTTTTATTACCGTTCTTTATGCCACCAGGCTTGCGCCGTTGGCTTAAAGGTTTCGGAGCCGGGGGTCGAACCTGTCCCTGAACCAGTCACCGATGAAGTTCAGCGACATTACCAGTAAGAAGATCATGACTCCCGGGAAGAACGAGATCCACCAGGCTGATCCGATGTAGTCGCGGCCTTCGGCAACCATCGCACCCCATGTCGGGGTGGGTGGCGGGACTCCCGCTCCAAGGAAGCTAAGAATAGCTTCAGCAAGGATCAGCTGGCCCACACGCAGTGTTGCGATCACGATAACGGTGTTGATCACGTTTGGAACGATGTGCTTCCACATGATCCAGATGTCTGAAGCACCGGTCGCCCGGGCTGCTGACACATAGTCACGCTCTTTGAGGCTCAACACCTCGGCACGTACGTTTCGAACGAAGGGCGGCCACGCAAGAAGCGCAAGCAACGCCATCATTATCACGACACTTTGCCCGAACACAATTACCGCTACTAACGCTAATAAGATGTACGGGATTGAGAAATACACGTCCAGTGCTCTCATTAGGATCTCGTCCGTCCATCCTCCAAAATACCCGGCGGCTAGCCCGTAGACGGTACCGAATATCATGCCAACGCCTGCGGCGATGGCGAGGATCATGAGGGAGATTTGTGCACCCTTCATGAGACGGGTCAGGACATCACGACCAAACTGGTCTGCACCGAGCCAGTGACGAGGCGTATCCGGGATTGGTTCGCCTTTTTTCTCGGCCCGTTCGATATTACGGGTCGTGTCACGTTCGTTTTGGTAGGAACCAGGGCTAAAGTTTCGGTCACCCAGGACCGGCCTGATCGGGTCGAACCCGGTGACGCCGCCGTACAGCGGTGTGTCCGCAAGCAATGCCATAACGATCAACAGCGAGATCATCATGATTGGCAGAACCGGCCATACTGATATGGTCTCCCACTTTCGTTGGATCCAATTTTTTTGTACTGCTCTGCCGACTACAGCAAAACTAGTCTCGTCGCCAATAGAAACTCTAGTTGCCATTAATAATTCCCTCTATCCGATCCGGATTCGCGGGTCGACAAGTGCGTAGGTGAGGTCTGTGAGGAGGTTGATAACCACGTACATCAAAGCAAACATCAGCACGACACCGGTCATTACCGGGAAGTCATTCTGTGTGGTTGAGGTGACGGCGAGCCTGCCAAGGCCAGGCCATGTGAACACCGTCTCAACGACGACGGTCCCGGTGATGAAGCCGACCAGAAGTAGGGCCGACAACGTCAATGGTGGGATCAGGGCATTCTTGAAAGCATGCTTCCAGATCACCATCTGGGTACCCACGCCCTTGGCCCGGGCGAGTTTGACGTACTCAGAGTCAAGGATTTCAAGCATGGCGGACCGTGTCAGCCGCAAATAACTTGCAGCGGCGGCCAGGGCCAAAGTCATCGAGGGGAGTACGAAGTGTTTGATCTGGCCGAAACCTTCACCTCGTTGACCGGCCGGTAGCCAGTCCAATTTAACTGAGAACAGGAGGATGGCCATAATGCCGATCCAGAACACCGGTAGAGCCTGGCCGAACAGTGCGAACGTGCGGCCTAAATAGTCCCAGAGTGAGCCACGTTTAACGGCCGACATCACTCCTAATGGAATCCCGATGACGGTCGCCAGCACCCATGACACGAGCCCGAGTCGAAGGGTATTCGGTGCTTTCTGCTTGATAAGGTCCGTTACGTCGTTACGGGCGAGCAGGGACTGACCGAGGTCGCCTTGGACTACGTCAGCGACCCACAGAAAGTATTGAACTATCAGAGGGTGATTAAGACCAAGGGTTTCACCCATGTGGTCGTACTGCTCCTGAGTCATGCCATAGCCACCCTCCTGAGCGTACAGAAGGCGAGGATCGCCCACCACACGGGACAGGGTGAACACGATGATGGTCGCACCAATCAAAGTGAAAATGCTAAAGACAAGACGCCTTAGCAAGAACTTATACATACACATCTCCCTTGGGTGAGTCCGGCCACGGGCTCCGACCGGTCATGAGGCGCAAGGATAACGGGTCGGACAGCAAACGTGAAGCCCATGAGAACATCTTCTATGCCTCTGAGGTCGAATCGGTTATTTAGGTTCACATACCGGCCTGGTGAATCTCCCGAAAAATTCTCCGTTGTCCATATTAAATTGGTGTTTCCAAATGCTCTATGTAGGGGGCCGCATCCGCCATCTTTGGCGGCCTTATTGTGATCCCAGGAGAAAGAGCCCTGTAAACCGGGCGACCATGACGGGACCCCGAATCATACGAGACCTCTGATTATGCTGTGAACGGCGCAGACGCGAAGAGGAGGCGCTCTTCCGAAGAAGAACGCCTCCTCTAAATCAACTACGTTGACCAGTTCCTGAGTTTTACTTCAGGACCAGGCTTTCGAGGTTGCCCATCTGACCTAGCGTACCCTCAGCCTGGGGAGGCTTGTCGTACGAAGCGATGAGGTTCGGGTTCTGAACCGTACCAAGCGGGTCGTGAACGGTAGCAATGCAAAGCGCGTCCGAGATGGAGTTGATTGCAAGCTGTTCGTTCATGTCAGAACGCTTGGCGGCGTCAGTTTCGAGGGCCACTTCTGCGTAGTTCTTCGCAGCGTACGGGACCTCCATGCCAACACCGTATCCGAGGTCAGACCAGGAGCTCATGACATAGCCACGTGCCCAGTCGAACGGGAATGCAGTGTTGTTGTCGTCACCACAACCGAAGAACGGCTCGGAAGTCGAGCGAGCTACGAGTCCCGGCCGGTAGGTCGAGTAAACGGAGTTGTTCAAGGTTACGTTGACACCGATTTCAGTAGCCCACGCACCACCAATGGCGGTCATGATCTCTGTACCGGTTCCGGGAAGCCCGGTCCACACGTTACGCATGTCGAATCCGTCAGGGAATCCACCTTCTGCGATGAATTCCTTGGCGATGTCGTAGTCCAACGGGTATTCCCAACCACCTTCACCACCGGTGCCGCCCCTGCTCGGGTCGACGTAAGGCGACGCGTGCGAGAGAGTTACGGGGTGGTTGTTACCAGGCTGGTACGCAAAGTACATCGGTCCGTCGCCCCAGCCATCCATGATGGATTCCTGGAGTGCAATACGGTCGATGGCGTGTGCCAGGCCAATTCGGACAAGTCGAGCCATTTCGTAATCACTTCCCGGGTTTGCGCCAGGAGTACCACCGTTGTCGGAAACCCAGGGCTTGTCAGCGACCTCACGGACAAGGGTCTTGTGAGTTCCGTCAGCGTCCGCGTAGTAGCGGGTCTCTTCCCACCAGTTACCGGTAAGACCAAGGTTACGGATGACACCAGCACCAGAGTCGAAGTTAACTTCGAATCCGTCGGCAACCATTCCGTTCCAGTCAGCAAGGGCGATTG
>Ga0114999_10004035_pt1 | contig 17988 bp, 19 predicted proteins | sample ArcticOcean_MG_C_3_FD_89820 | JGI IMG/M metagenome (GOLD analysis project Ga0114999, IMG submission 89820) | Marine microbial communities from western Arctic Ocean - ArcticOcean_MG_CB8_126 | ecosystem: Environmental > Aquatic > Marine > Oceanic | place: Arctic Ocean: Canada Basin | collected...
AAGAAGGTGACTAAAAAAATAGCCACTAAGAAAAAAATCACCAAAAAGAAAGTGACTAAAAAAATAGCCACTAAGAAAAAAATCACCAAAAAGAAACGCTAATTTCTTTGAGGGATTTTAGACTTTGAAATAGGAAAGTGCCCGCTATATGCGGGCACTTTTTTTAAGGAACCAAATGGGTCAAAACATAAAAAAACAACGAGCAGCCGAAGCCGCAATCAATCAACTTCAAGACGGTATTATTCTCGGCGTAGGGACTGGCAGTACCGTTAATTTTTTCATTGATGCCCTTGCTAATCACGCACAGCGTCTCGATGCCGTTGTATCGAGCTCTGAAGAATCAAGCGCTAGACTTAAAAACCTTGGGATCACTGTATCTGATCTAGCTAGTACGGGAGACATAGATCTATATATAGATGGTGCTGATGAAGCAACGAAACACCTACATTTAATTAAAGGTGGTGGCGGAGCGTTAACCCGCGAAAAAATCCTTGCTAGTGCTGCTAGGCGGTTTATCTGTATTGTAGATGACTCAAAAACCGTCGGCGTTCTAGGAAAGTTTCCGCTTCCTATTGAAGTTATTCCAATGGCCCGATCTTACGTTGCCCGACAGTTGTTCAGGTTTGGTGGCCAACCGATTTGGCGGGAGAATTTTGTCACAGACAACGGCAATCAGATTCTAGATGTGCACGGTTTAAGCATAACCAACCCACCAGAATTAGAAAAACAACTGAATCAGATTCCTGGTGTAGTTACGGTTGGTATATTTGCGATTCGCTCAGCCGACATGCTCCTGATAGCAAGTGACGATAGTATTCAAGTGATTGAATAATTCTTGTCCGGCAGAAAATAACAAAGTATTGGCTGGGGGAGAGGGATTCGAACCCCCGCTGGCGGAGTCAGAGTCCGCAGTCCTACCACTAGACGACCCCCCAGTCGTGGGGCCTCACGCTAGCGCTTCGAAAACTGTACTGCTTTGCGAGCCTTGCGCAGCCCGCACTTTTTCCGTTCTACTTCTCTAGCGTCGCGAGTAACAAAGCCCGCCTTACGCAAAGACGGTCTGAGCGACTCATCATATTGCATTAATGCCCGCGTTATTCCATGACGAATAGCGCCAGCTTGGCCTGTCGTACCACCACCTCGCACAGAAACCGTGATATCAAAGCGATCTGCAAGCTGCGCAGTGTCTAATGGTTGCCGAACAATCATCCGGGCCGTTTCCCTACCAAAGAAAACATCCAATGGTCGACCATTCACCATAATCTGACCAGCACCAGTCTTTAAGTAGACTCTAGCTGCAGAAGTCTTTCTTCGACCAGTACCATAATAAGTTTGCTCGGCCAATTTCTATAACTCCAACGGCAAGGGCTGTTGTGCCTGATGCGGGTGATCCTCACCACGTGTAACCTTTAGCTTCTTTAACATTTTTCTGCCAAGAGGATTTCTCGGAAGCATCCCCTTTACCGCAAGCTCAATGACTCTTTCAGGTGCTCTTTTAAGCAAAGCTCCCAAAGACTCAGACTTAAGGTTACCAACGTAACCTGTGTGACGATAATACATCTTATCTTTTAACTTGTTTCCAGTAACTCTAATTTTTTCGGCATTAATTACGACTATGTAGTCACCAGTATCCACATGTGGTGTGTACTCAGGCTTATGCTTACCTCTCAATCTACGAGCAAGCTCGGTCGCAAGACGCCCCAGGGTTCGACCCTGAGCATCAACTACATACCAGTCGTGCTGAACTTCGCTAGATTTTGCTGATCTGGTGCTAGTGGTTAACGTTTTCATATTACGCCAAAAGGAGAAGACATCCGACATTCAAAGAGGCGGAATAGTACGCGCCTACTCAAAAGCTTGCAACAAAAAACCTTTTTAAGGTTGCTCAAATATTATGATTCCAATGATATTTGTACATTGTTATCAACCAAACACCCTTCAATTTCATCATACCGGTTATAATTAGATTGTGCTCCCTACAAAAAATGGACTTGATGCCCTTTTAGTGGCAATGGACGAGGCTCTTCGAACACTTAGTTCTACGCCGCGCGCTCGTCGCATATCCCCCGCTGACAACATTGTCAGTGGCCAGCTTAGCCCAAAGGATAGGACAAACAGCATTAGACTAATGCGCGTCAATCACTCGGGTGAAATCTCTGCTCAAGCCCTATACCGGGGTCAATCTATTTTCGCGCGATCGTCGGCTACCCAGCAGCACCTTCTTCAGGCTGCTTCGGAAGAGGAAGACCACCTTGCCTGGTGCTCGGAACGCCTAAACCAACTTGGTGGACAACCTAGTCTGCTAGATCCTCTCTGGTATACCGGTAGCTTCTTAGTTGGACTGATAGCTGGAGCTGCGGGGGATGGCGTTAGTCTTGGTTTTGTGGCAGAGACCGAACGACAGGTGGAAGCCCACTTAGAAGATCACCTGTCTCACTTATCGAAAGCAGATACCAAAAGCGCCTCAATTCTTAAGAAAATGGCGCAAGATGAAGCTCAACATGGGACCACCGCTACTTTAGCTGGCGGAATCAATTTGCCTCCACTAATAAAATCAACTATGGCCCTTGGTGGCGGCTTTCTGCGTCGACTATCGCTTTTGGTATGAGCTTGATTAAACCCGATGAGCTGTCTTATATAAACGGAACGATCTTAAACAAATAAAAACGGTGACTGAAAGTTCACAGCACTATTCGTCACAGAAATTTTAGGTTTAACCTCATTTAAACTCTCTTTGGGCTTTGACCCGCTCATATGCTGCCCTAATCTTATGAGTTTTCTCCTCTGCCACACTAATCATTGATTCTGGCATACCGCGTGCTAGTAACTTATCTGGATGATGCTGATTCATTAATCGACGGTAAGCCATCTTTACTTCCTTGTCAGTCGCTTCTAGATCAACCCCCAAGGCTAGATAGGCTTGCTCTATACTTGCCATGGGGTCCCCTGCCCCAAGGGATTGATGATGGTGAGCGCGAATAAGGGCTTCGATTTGAGCTAGCTCAACACGGCCAATACCAAGGTCTTTTGCAATCCGCCACAACAATTCACGTTTCTCTGTTTTGATTGACCCTGTAGCAATCAGAGCTTGCATTTGAATCTCAACAAACGCTCGCAACAAATCATTGCGATTATGTAAGACATTATTTAATCGTTTAAGTTGGTCCTCAAGTGGGTAATTAGTCTTTTTTCCTAATGTAAAATGTTCTATTGCAACTTTCACCTGCGCAGGTGAAAGGTTCATCCTATGCATAATTCTTCGTGCAACACGGACTTCATTCTCGGAGACTCGACCATCAGCTTTAGCCAAATGTCCCATGACTGAAAAAGTAGTTTTAAAGAAAAGTTGCTGTATATAACCAGACTCAAACCGCACCCGGCCTCCAGATAGCTGCGCAGCACCCCGATCGAATTGATGACCAAGAACGGTTCCCAAAACCATACCGATAGGCCCACCCACAACGATGAATCCAAGCACCCCTCCGACTGCTTTCCCAATCCAAGTCATAACATCTCAGCTAATTCTGGCGTAATTCTGAGACACATAAAAATCATAATAAACACCTTATAAGGTTGCCGAATACCCATATGAAAGGTCATTATCCTGCCTTTAAAGCTTCACATAGAATTTAGGCCATCACAAAAATGATGAAAAACAATGCCCCTAAACCCGTATTCAACTCCCAACTCAAGAATCTCGAGCTAATCCAGAGAGGAAAAGTGCGTGATATCTATCGGATTGATTCAGCTAATCTCCTGATCCTTGCTTCCGATCGACTCTCCGCTTTTGACGTTGTTCTACCTAACCCAGTCCCAGGTAAAGGTATCGTACTCACAGCTATCTCTAACTTCTGGTTTAATCGACTACAAGATATCGTTCCCAATCATCTGACGGGCATCGACCCGGAAAATGTATTACTAGATCCTGACGACAGGGCTATTGCAAAGGATCGTTCCACTGTTGTACGAAGTCTGCAACCGCTTCCCGTAGAGGCCGTCGTAAGAGGGTATCTTATCGGTTCTGGATGGAAGGACTATTGCGCTACTCGTTTTATATCAGGAGTAGAACTCCCTCAAGGACTCGAACTTGCAGACCAATTAAAAGAGCCTATTTTTACACCAAGCACTAAGGCTGAAGCAGGAGAGCACGATCAAAACATAACCTACAGCGAGGTCGCTTCATTAATCGGGACTGAGTTAGCTGAAAAGGTAAAAAACATCTCTTTAATTCTATACGAACAGGCAAGCCGCTACGCGCGTGAGCACGGAATAATCATTGCAGATACTAAGTTTGAATTTGGGCTTAGCGAAGATGGAGAGCTCATACTAATTGACGAAATATTTACTCCTGACTCATCTAGGTTTTGGCCAGTCGCAAGCTATAAACCAGGTCGATCTCCCGATAGCTTTGATAAACAGTATGTCCGAGATTACCTTGAGACACTTGACTGGAATAAAACACCACCAGGGCCTAATTTACCTGATGTTGTCATCTCAAGAACAAGCGAAAAGTACTACGAAGTACTCAAACAGTTGACCACCTAATTGTCACAATTATATTAGGTTCCCGCGACCGTAAGTCCCTCTACCAGAACGGATCCACAGAGAATTTTACTGCGCATATCCATATCAGAACCTATAACACGAATGCCTTGAAACATATCCTTAAGATTGCCCGCTATTGTGACCTCATGAACGGGGTAAGCTATTTTTCCATTTTCAACCCAAAAACCAGCGGCACCACGAGAATAGTCTCCTGTCACAATATTGACTCCTTGCCCAAGTAACTCTCCAACCAAAAACAACTCAGACTTTTCTTCTAATATTGAGTTCAGATCTCCGGCATTTGGCTGAACAATTAGGTTGTGAATACCACCTGCGTTACCAGTCGTTTGCAAACCCAAACGCCTAGCAGAATAACTTGATAGCACGTAACCACTTAGTACCCCTTGATCTACTAGTTTCCTATTGTGAGTTGCTACTCCTTCATTATCAAAAGAGGCGCTTCCCATTCCCTTTGGAATAAAAGGATCCTCGGTAATATCAACAAAATCAGGAAAGATCTGATCGCCTTTTGCATTTAACAAAAATGATGCTTTTCTGTATTGACTTGTTCCACTGATCGCAGAAACAAGATGTGCAAACAGTCCGCGTGCCAATTCTGCGGGAAATACAACAGGCACATTACGCGTTGATATCTGCCTGGCTCCCAATCTTCTAAGAGCTCGAGATGCTGCTGCTTTCCCAATTATCTCAGGCGAATCCAACTCCCCAGGATCACGGGCAGCCGTAAACCAATAATCACGTTCTAATGATCCATTTTGTTCTGCAACCGCCCCGCAACTGACCGAATGACTACTAGTAGGATAGCCATCACAAAACCCATGAGAGTTTGCATAAACATGCAGACCACTTCCTGTCGATACGCTAGCACCCTCAGAATTTTTGATTCTTACATCTACGCCTTGCGCTGCCTGCTCAGCCCTGTAGGCGATAGTCTCTGCCTGTTCCACACCTATATCCCATGGATGATAGAGAGATAGGTCCGGAGATTTTTTAGCCATAAGTTCAGCATCTGCGAGTCCAGAATACATATCCTCTGAGGTAAAACTTGCGATGCTGATAGCCTTGCGAACTGTTTCTTCAACGGAAGTTTTAGAGCATTCGGAGGTGCTGGCAGTACCCTTGCGACCCTTTGCATAAACCGTCACAGCAAAACCATGATCACGTTGTCGCTCGACAGACTCAAGCGCGCCTAGTCGAACTGTTGTGGTAAGACCTTCATCGTAGCTAATTCCTGCCTCAGCCTGTTCCACGCCTAATTTGCGCGCAAACTCAACAGCCTCTTGCGCTCTGAGCTTCAGAGACCGCTGTACCTGATCGATATCCATATTATTGTCGCCTGTTAAGTTAGATACAGATTCTACCTGCGGTACAATGTTCTCATGAAACCGTTAGTCGGCATCATTATGGGCTCCCAATCTGATTGGGACACAATGCAGCACGCAGTAGATACGCTGGAAGCCCTAAATATCCCCTGCGAAACTCGAGTAATTTCCGCGCACCGAACACCTGACCTTTTGTTTAAGTATGCATCTAATGCTCGTGAACAAGGACTGGAAGTGATAATTGCTGGCGCAGGTGGGGCTGCTCATCTACCCGGGATGACCGCAGCAAAGACCACTCTGCCCGTCCTTGGCGTACCTGTTCAATCTAAAACACTTTCCGGAATGGATTCCCTGCTATCTATCGCTCAGATGCCCGCGGGCATCCCAGTGGGCACCCTAGCAATAGGTAAAGCTGGCGCTATAAATGCAGGTCTTCTAGCTGCAGCTATCCTGGCAGGTAATCATCCAGGTGTAAAAAAGGCGTTAGATGTATTTCGAAAATCTCAAACAGACCGTGTGCTCAAAAACCCTGATCCGCGCAAATCATAGAACATGAAAATAGGCATCATTGGTGCTGGTCAGCTAGGCCGCATGCTTGCTTTAGCAGGGTACCCACTTGGCATTAACTGCATTTTTCTAGGCCATGATCAACACTCTCCGGGAGGTCTTGTGAGCGCAATTCATGTTGGTGAGTTAGATAACACGACTGATCTAAACTCACTAGCTACCAGTGTCGATGTCATTACTTACGAGTTTGAAAATATCTCGGTAGAAGCCTTGGAATCCGTTAGTTCGAATGTCCCGGTGTACCCGCAGATAACAGCACTTGCAACAGCCCAGGACCGTCTTAAGGAAAAACAACTTTTTGAAAGCCTTAGGATTCCAACCGCTGACTACGTGTCGGTCAATGAGTCTGCAGACTTAAAGTCTGTTGGTAAAACACTCGGATGGCCTGTTGTTCTAAAATCACGACGTCTAGGTTATGACGGTCGTAGCCAGCACGTCGTCAATTCCACTAGTGAACTAGAGTCTGCCTGGAATGCCCTTAATAAGGTCCCAGCTATTGCGGAGAGTTGGGTTAATTTTAAACGAGAACTGTCCCTCATTGGGGTTAGGGGAGCAAACGGGGAGATAGCGTTCTACCCACTCTCGGAGAACGTTCATGAGGACGGCATACTCCGAACGACTGTCGCACCCTATGAAGATGCTGCAATGCACAATACTGCGAAGAATTGGCTTTTCGAGATCATGGAAAAATTTGACTATAGAGGAGTCTTAACCGTGGAATTTTTCCACACCGAAAAGGGATTAGTAGCGAATGAAATGGCCCCCAGAGTACATAACTCGGGACACTGGACAATAGAGGGAGCTGAGACTAGTCAGTTTGAAAATCACTTGCGAGCGGTCCTGGGGCTACCGTTAGGGAATACAAAACCAAGAGGGCACGCCGCTATGCTCAACTTTATAGGCAGTATGCCCAATATCATTGATACTCTAAAAATTCCAGGCGCTCATCTACACGACTACTGCAAAGACCCTCGTTTAAATCGAAAAGTAGGACATTTGACCTTGCTAGAGAATAGCCGAGAAAGCATTTTAAAAAGACTTGCCCATGTCAAAACCACAGTAACCCAAACCTTAGCCTCTTAATATATCTGGAAATATTCTCGGATACGTTGAATACGTACCCAATGCGCCTAAAGGTGGCGGTGAAAATAAACCGGCTTAGAATTAGAGCTTAACTCTAAATTCAAGACTCAGTTCCACCTACCGTTAAAGAATCAATTTTCAAGGTAGGCTGCCCTACTCCGACTGGCACTGATTGCCCATCCTTACCGCAAACCCCCACACCCGGATCAAACTCAAGGTCAGACCCAACCATCGAAACTTTTGTTAAAACGTCTGGTCCATTCCCAATAAGCATGACGCCTTTCACAGGAGAGGTCAGTTTTCCATTCTCAATTAAATAAGCCTCACTCGCCGAAAAAACAAATCTTCCAGACGTAATATCTACCTGTCCTCCACCAAAATTTGGCGCATAAATACCCTTGTCGACAGACTCAATAATCTCCTGTGGGTCACGTTCACCTGGAAGCATATAAGTATTCGTCATCCTCGGCATAGGTGGATAGGCAAAAGACTCTCTACGTCCATTTCCAGTGGATTGTGTATTCATCAAGCGTGCATTTAATTTGTCATGCATGTAAGACCGCAGCACACCTTTCTCTATTAACGTAGTGCAATTCGTTGGAGTCCCCTCATCATCAATTGTCAATGATCCACGACGCCCTACTAGGGTCCCATCATCAACCACAGTGCACTCATTACACGCTACTTTCTCGCCGATACGGTCAGAAAAAGCAGACGTTTTTTTGCGATTAAAATCGCCTTCAAGTCCATGGCCAATGGCCTCATGCAACAGAATCCCTGGCCATCCTGGTCCCAGGACCACAGGCATGTTCCCAGCAGGGGCTGGTATTGCCTCAAGATTCACTGCGGCCTGACGAACAGCTTCCTGAGCAATAGTGTGCGGACGATCTGTCTCCGTGAAAAGAGCAAAACTGCCTCGACCACCACCCCCTGCATATCCTTGCTCACGACGACCATCTTTGCTCTCCATAATTACAGAGATGTTAAGCCGCACTAGAGGCCGTATATCGAAACCAAGGGTTCCGTCCGACGTCTGCATAAGCACCATCTCATAAACCCCAGCAAGGCTTCCTGTCACCTGTATGATGCGGTTATCCAAAGAACGGGCATATCGATCTAAATCGGAAAGCAACGCTACTTTTTCTGCATCTTCTAGGCTAACTAAAGGATTAATAACAGGATAAAGCTCTCGTGTTATACCTTGCGTTGCTACTTTATAGCGCCCCTTGCCTTGCTCCTTAGAAATCCCCTTAGCGGCCTTAACCGCATCTTCAAGGGACTCCGCATCCAGCTCATCAGAATAGGCAAACCCAGTTTTTTCACCGCAGATAGCCCTGACCCCTACGCCCCGCTCGACACTATGCATCCCGTCTTTAACAATGCCGTCCTCTACAGTCCATGTTTCATAACGAGTGGACTGAAAGTAAATATCAGCATAATCAAGGCGCCGACCCATTAACGCGCCAATGTAGCGATCAACATCACTAAGCTGAAGACCCGTAGGTTCTAGTAGTTCGGCACGGACCAGTCTGAGCTGATCCAATGAAGTAGGAGCTTGGTGTTCAGGCTGCATATCAATCTCTGAAGCTAAAGGGAACTCAAAAACCACAAAGCGTCATGCTCTGCCTTGGACTCATCATAGCTAGATTCACTATGAAGACGCTAGTAATGACGTTTCACTGCTATGGCAATATCTCAGCGCCTCCTGGAAGATCTGCACATAGCTTGTGTGCCTGCAATTCACTGAGCGTGAGACGTTCAACGGCGGGTTCATCCCAACTACCAGTTACACAATAAGAAGCACGCCCAATTCCCTTCAACGACTCTTGAAATATTTGTGTAAAAAGAAAAACTGCCGTGCCTATTTGTGGTCCAGCAAGAAACCCCATAGCTGGTAAGACTTTTCCTGGCTCTGCAGTGACTACAGCCTGTTGTTGATAATCTTTAGTATGCAACCCAGCTCGGCCAACCACGCCAATATCTGCAACTGGACCGGTCAAATATAAATTATCGGTATAAGCATCCCCATTAATAAGCAAAAAGTCCCCACTGATCTCATCGAAGACCAGTCCACGGTCAAACTCACGAAAATCTAACGCGAGGCGACGGGGTAATGCTGAGATACTCATCATGCCCATCAGTCGCCCAGCTCCTGGTTCTAAGTCCAATATGCTACCGCGTTCCAGTTGAAGACTTATGTCCCCGCTTACAGATTGGGTCCAGTCTGTAAGCGGGGTGCCTAACCAGTTCACACTGAGCGCTACATTACCTGAAAGGGCCTCAGCAACAGGATCAAGTAACAGCTGCTGGAGAGTTACTGCCATATCCTGGCTTGTGAGTGTAAGCGCGAGGTGTGTGGAAGGCCCTGTGCTACCTTGCAACCAACTGCCACTACCCTCGATAACAAAGCTCTCTGCTTTTGTCTCAAAAGACTCCAGGTTAAGACCTAACGCATCAGTTTGAATATTAGCGCTTAAACTTCCAAACCGCCTTGATCCCAAACTAAAGTCATTTACCTCCAAAATAAATTCAGGCAAATCACGCGGATCCGTCTCGAAATCAGACTCTAAGCTGTCTGTTGAAAGACGTAATCGCTCAAGCTGAGCAACTATCTGCGGTCTATTCGAAAACTCTAGTGGCACCGTAATAACTCCAGCTAATGGCTCACTATCTACTTCAAGCCGCCATCTGGCAGGATCCTGTCGGAGTACAACATCAGCAAAACCAAGGCGTTGGCCAAAAACAGTGAGATTGGCTATCTCAATATCTACCCCTAATAGAAGCGCTGAAAGCGGTTCTGCGTGGGCTTCATCATCAACAAAACTCCACCATTCTTCCAACCGAAATTGGTCCAACGTGCCGTTGATAATCAAACCATCCCGCGGAGGTAAAAATGGGTAGCCTCCACCAAAATAGACAGTTCCACGCCGAAATGAAAATTCGCCATTCTGATTTCGAAAGCTAAGAGCAAAGCGCCGCTCAGCTCCCAGATGCCCGTTCACATCCAAACGATCGAACTCCGAGAATGTAAAATCAAGCTGTAGGCTAGTCGGATCATTCAATGGCTTATTCAAAGGCTCCGGAAGTCCTACCTCTACACCAGATAACGTTGACCCAATACTTATCCTAAGAGGCTCTCTTCGCACCTGTGTATAGGTTGCCGACGGTAAAAAAAGGTTTCCCTCCCAATGTGTGTGTCCTGTTAAATATCCATCAAAAGGAAAATTAAAGTGCTCATGCACTACTTCAATATCTATCTGCCCATCAAAAGCAATATTGGCAAAATAGCCTGGGTCGTCTGAAAGATCCACCGACACCGTAATAGGACCGTCCAAGAAAACAGCTTCTATTCCTTGTCCACTCAAAACCTTATTTTGCAATGTCAAAATACCATTTATTTCATCAGCTGTCGGTCCAAACCCCATTATTGATATCTCACCGTCAACGATATCAAGTGCTGCATCGAGCATGTAGTCAGAGGCCTTATGAAGAGGTAGGTTAAGACTGAACTCCACATTACCGGTTCCATTCTGAGCCGATACACGAACGAGATCCGGACCTAGCTGCTGAGAAACAAGAGGCGCCTCATTCAGGAATCGTAATACATCATCAAGGGGTCCCGTCGTCTGAGCTGCTACAGTTAAGATAGGGTTGCGAACATCTTCGATTCCAACGGAAAGATTTTCAGTTTCATTGCCAAATACTCGCCCAGAACCTTGAGCAACCCAGCCTGCGTTCAGAAACTCAATAGTTCCCGTTAATCCTTCTGCCGAAGGCCAGCCTGCCAGATAATTCATTGAGCCATCTTCAACCTGCAAGCGAGCATCGAACTGCCCCTCCCCATTATCGAAGGGAAACGCGCTCAATGGTCCAGAAAAATTAACATCCGCACGTCGAATCTGACCCCCAGAGACAGCCTCTACTAGGTATTGGTGTACGTTCGGAGGCATGATGTCTTTAGGAAGATAAACTGCCGTAGAATCAAGATTGAACCCAACGATGCCGGATGTCAGATTAAGGATGGGAGAATCCCCATCCCACGGGTAAATAAGTTCTACGGAAGTTTGGCTGCGAGCATCGTCATTGTTTATAACAAAATCCTCACTAACTATTCTTAAAGTATTGTCTCCCTGCCACCAATCTACCACTCCCAATATCTCAGTAGCCTGAAAAGATCTAGGAAACAAGATAGGCAAATCTATTAGCGTATTCTCCCCTGTGAGGCTAAGTCGTCCACTGCGAGAATCTGCGTGAATATTTCCTGTCAGTTTTGTAAACCCAGGCCACCGTCCATTTGCCAAAACCCCAACTTCATTAAATGAAGCAGAGATGGAATATTCCCACGGGACTTCTAGTCCGCGACTTAAATAAAAGTCGCTCTCAATAAGCTCTCCATGCGGCATAAATCCTTCCCAGACACTCACTACACTAGAGTCTGAAACTATAGACAGCAGGGGATAGACATCCTCTAACTTAATGAATCCAGCATTCAGCTCAATTTGCCTTGATTTCTCTTCATCACTGATGACGCGAACATCGATACTGGCATCAGTAGGCCATGAACTCCCACTACGACTTACATTTAAATTATTAACAGAAAGAGTCCAACCATTTTCTAGCCGAAACCACTCCGCGGTAAGACCAAAACTATCGTAGCCTGCAGTTTCATCATCATCCAAGCTAACGTCAGTAAGTGCCAACTGCATAGTGCTTTGGTTTGCCTGGGTGCCTGTCATGTCTAGCCAAACAGCAACGTCTCCGACACCTCCTGCAGATTCCTGTCCTAACTCAGGCAGTAGTGTAGGCAGTATTGCCAAATCAAGATCCCGGATTTCGCCAAAAAATCTCCAATTACGCTCGCCCTTAGTGCGATCATTCAACAAACCAACTTCAGCCGAAACCTCAATAAGCCCGCCAAGCTGTGCTGGGGCATCAGCTCGTGCTTCTAGGGCAATACCATTTAAAGATTTAGTAAATTTCACTCGAACATCTTGAAACTCCCAGTCGACACCACGCATTTCATCCTCGTATGCGACAGTGCTATTCATAACAACAATTTCGACAGACGGCAGATCCTCAGGCAAAAACTTTATGCCCGAACTATTACTAGGGATATTCTGGAGTCGCAAAGTCCCGTCAAAAGCTCGTTCAACGCTCAGAACAGTGCCATGCAGTGTGAGACGACTAATTTCTAACTGACGTTGTATTAACAAAGCGAACGCGCTCACATCCAATCGTGCTTCATGAGCACTAAAAATTAAATTTTCCTCATCATCCATCGAACTAACGCTGGCATCACGCAATATTAGTTCTGGACCTAAAAAACCAAATCGTGCATTTAAACTCGTGAATTGCACCGTTAATCCTAATTCTTGCCTTGCCCAATCCTGTATCTCGGCCTGATAGCTAGGCAAATAAGCAATAACCAAACGATGAGCTACCAAGCCAATCAGCAACACGATTGACATAGCCCCAACAAGGACAAAAAAGGGTTTAGCTAATCGTTTCACTATTACTCATGCTATCTGAAACCACCTACATCAAAACCACATCAAACTGATCCGGCGAATGAAAGCTCTCGCTCTGCAAGCGAATAGTAATACTCGTCAACTCTTCCAGTTCAGCTACGCTCGTCGACTCTTCATCAAGCAACATCTCTATGATTTCTGATCTCGCTACAATTAATAGCTCCTGAAAATCAAATTGCGCATGTTGTCGCAATATCTCCCTGAAGATCTCGTAGCACACTGTTTCTGGAGACTTGACGAATCCACTACCTGCGCAACTAGGACAAGCCTCACATAAAACGTGCTCCAAACTTTCACGGGTTCTCTTTCGAGTCATTTCCACTAACCCCAAAGGGGATATGTCCATTATCTGGGTCTTCGCATGATCTACAGAGAACTCCCCTAAGAGCTTTTGAAACACCTGGGTGAGATGTGCCTGCTTTAGCATATCAATGAAGTCGATAATGATAATGCCGCCTAGATTCCTAAGTCTCAACTGCCTAGATATGGCAACTGCTGCCTCGAGGTTCGTCCGAAAACTTGTCTCTTCAAGGTTTCTATGCCCGACAAACGAACCAGTATTTACATCAACAGTTGTCATGGCCTCAGTCTGCTCGATAATTAAATACCCACCAGATTTTAAGAGCACTTTTTTATCCAACGTCCGCTCAATCTCGTCCTCGATTCCATATAAATCGAAAATGGGGCAATCGCTAGTATAAAGCTCTATCACGGATGATATGTGTGGCATAAAAGACTCTGCAAAATTATTCACTCTATCGAACGTAGACTCTGAATCAATTCGAATTCGTTCTATATCCGAACCGAGAAGATCCCGTAACAATCGCACTGGAAGAGAGAGATTTTCGTAAATAAGCTCCCCAGCTTTGGCATCCTCTATGGTCCCCACGATAGCTTCCCAAAGCTTTTGCAAAAATAGCAGATCGCCCGTTAAGGCTTCCGTAGTCACTCCCTCTGCAGCAGTTCTCACTATATAACCTGCACCATTTTGTTTAGAGACCGTTAGATCTTCAATCGTTTGGCGTAACCGTTCACGCTCCTGATCACCTCCAATTCGAGACGAAACACCAACTCCTCTCCCATAAGGCATCATGACAAGATACCTGGATGGCATTGTGATGCGCGTTGTAAGCCGAGCTCCTTTGGTCCCTAGAGGATCCTTCAGGACCTGTACAACCACCTCGTCACCCTCTTCTAATAGGTTGTCGATATTAGTTTTTAGATCATGGTATTGCTCTTCCTGGTGCGTATTACGTACAACATCAGATACATGAAGAAATGCTGTTCTCTGAAGACCTAATTCAATAAAGGCTGCTTGCATGCCGGGAAGAACCCTAGACACTCGGCCCTTATATATATTGCCAACCAATCCTCGCCGGCTCGCCCGTTCAACTAGCACCTCCTGTAAGACGCCATTCTCAACAAGCGCTACTCGCACTTCTCGGGATGAAACGTTGATTAAAACCTCTTCTCTCATAGCATGCCCAGCTAACACCTTGCACATATAAACCGGAGAGGTAAGGCAAATGAACCCCCCCCCTTCCCTCTCAAGAGACTATACGAGTAACTTATGGTCAATCAAAGGTACGTAGGCTCTTTCTTATTAACCCCTATTATCCACGATGATAGGGGTGCCCCTGCGTCAGACTCCAAGCTCGATAGAGAGCCTCCGCCACCACCGGGCGAACGAGACCATGCGGAAAAGTTAAGGAAGATAGAGACCAGTGTTCATCTGCACGTTTTAGCACATCTATATCCAGCCCGTCTGCCCCACCAATTAGCAAACATATTATCACGCCCTGCTTTGTCCACTGAGTTAATTTTGATGCGAGCTTAGGAGTAGACCAGGCTTCCCCGTCTACAGCCAGTGCTACTACATGAGAATGTGCCGGTATAGCTCGTAGAAGGCGTTCTCCCTCTAAAGCCCTAGCCTTAGTAGGAGATGCACCCCGAGATCGTTGCCCAGGAGAAACTTCGGTAAGTTCAAGTCTACAAGATCCCTGTAATCGCCGGGCATATTCTTGATAGCCGCGATTAATCCAGTCTGGCTGGCGTTTTCCAACAGCTATTAGGCGAATTAACAATTTCTCAATTTCTCGGTTAATGTAACTAAAAAATTAAGCAATCACGGTGAGATATCCCAAAGCTTTTCAAGATCATAAAACTCTCGCACCTTCGGAAGCATGACATGGACCACAACATCCGAAAGATCCACTAATACCCACTCACCAGAATCTTTACCCTCTAGACCTAGAGGTCTTTTTCCAGCGCGTTTGCAAGACTCTATAACAGAGTCAGCCAGCGCACGAACATGCCGATCGGATCGGCCAGTGGCAAGTATCATTAAATCAGTCACAGATGTCAGATGACGAACATCCATGCACTTAACTGACTGGGCTTTAAGCCCATCCAACGCCTCTACAGCTAGCGCACTCAGTTCAGTACTAGTCATTTGAACGGCTACTTTTTTAGTCACTTTTTTCTTAGTTGGGGGTAGACCTTTCTGCATAACACTCCGTTTCTTTAATAATAGCTCTAACACTGTTGGGAACGAGATACGTGGGGTCAAGCCCCAGTCGTATCGAGGATCTGAGTTTAGTCGCGGATACCTCCAACTGCGTCACCGGTAAAATAAACAGATTCCCCTCGCACCTTGTAACTATATCCTGAGGGTCCTCTGCAAGTCGCTCCCGTACAAAATCTCCTAGCTCCCCTGCTGTTGGTGCCTTCCAGCCCGGACGATGAGCTACAACAATATGAGCAAGATCTATCAATTCTTTCCAACGGTGCCACTTAGGGAGGCCAAGAAAAGCATCCATTCCGAGAAGAAGGCATAGTGAGTCCTCATTATTCTCGTCCCTTAGTCCAGTCAGAGTATCAAAAGTATAAGAGGGACCTCCTCTCTCCATCTCTCGTGCATCTACAATGAAGCGTGTTTCTGCTTCAATCGCGGCCCTTACCATCCTCAGTCGAACATCATTTGGCGCAATAGACTCACTACGAAGTGGTGATTGACCACAAGGAACGAAATGGACTTTCGACAAAGATAATCTTTCAATAATTTCTAGAGCCGTTCTCAAATGACCATTATGAATCGGGTCAAAAGTTCCGCCGAAAATGCCGATTGAATCCATATTTTTTTAGGCAGCCCGCCAGGGCGCTTTACTCATTTGTTGGGGCTGTGATGTTAGCGTCTCCATTAGGAGACTTATTAATTCATTCCAAGAATCACCCTTTAACATGCCCTTTATAACACCATCAACCTCAGAGGCTCGCGTGATAAGACGTATCAATTGTTTAGTCTCAAAACGTTTCAATGCACTCCTAACAAGAGGTTGGTGGTTTTGCCAGACCTGATTGCGCTGCATCGCAGCCGCTTCTCTCTCTCCACTAAGCGCTGCGACTTTTAGGCGCGCTAAAAGACATAATTCACGACTAATTGTCCATAGCACTAAAGCAGGTTGTACCCCCTCTGTACGTAAGCCATATAACACTTTCATAGTCCGTTTAGCATCACCGGCTAACATGGCATCCCTAAGCCTAAACACATCGAACCGTGTATTAGAGGCAACTGATTCCAGTACAACATCTTCACTGACACTACCCTTACCTAACAACATTAATAATTTTTGTAATTCCTGATCCGCTGCAAGCAGATTGCCTTCTACACGCCCGGCCAGAAGCTCTGATGCAGAGAGACTCATATCAAGACCGATTACTGCTGCCCGACGACGAATCCAACCCGGAAAGTTTGGTCTATCAATAGGCCAAACTTGTATTACGGCTCCATGCTGCTCAATACACTTAACCCATACACTATTGCTCGCAGCCCTATCGAGTTTACTTGTTGCTATGAGTAGCAAGTTATCTGGATCCGACCGTTCCACAATCGCACGCACAGTGCGTGATCCCTGATCACCTGGACGTGCAGTGGGCAGTCTAAGCTCAACAATACGCCTGCTTGAAAATAACGAAAGGTTCTGCATGCCGGCTTCTAGGTCGGCCCATCTGAAGCTCTTATCAACAATATGCTGTTCACGATGCTCAAAACCAACTTGGATGGCGCGAGCACGAATTTCCCGTAATGCCTCAAAAACCAATAAAGGCTCATCTCCAGCAATTAGATACACGGATGCCAACCCCCTAGCTAGATGGTTAGTCAGCTCCTGCGCTCTAAGTTTCACGTGCTCTCAAGCTGAGAAAGCATAATCCCTTGTCCGTCCAAAAGAACCGGGATTCCATCCTCAATAGGGTAGGCAAGCTTACCATCGCGAGTAATAAGCGCTTCGCATAGTTCAGCAGTCAAAACAACCCCATCACGACTAACAAGTTTAGAATCTCGAATAAGTCTATTAAGCTCATGCAGTTTTTTTTCAGACATGAACTCCATGGGTAACCGGGTCACTGGACAACAGATAATATCGATTATATTTGTACTGATGCTCAACTCTCTTTCCTCGCATTAAAGACTATCAAAAGGCGTCATCTATACTCGCCCCAGGAACTGGATCATAGCCGGAAGTGCCCCAGGGATGACACTTAGAAATACGCTTAGCAGAAAGCCATCCACCTTTTAAGAGACCAAAACGGCTGATAGCCTTGATAGAGTAGGCTGAACAGGTTGGAGTATGACGGCATGACTTGCCCAGCCATGGCGACACAAACAGCTGATAGAGACGAATAACCTTTACTAGAAACATAGAGAGGATTTTTGACACAATGAATAGTGCCTAACGGGTCCGTCGCCAGCGAGAGCCTTTTGAGCTATCTTCGATGGTTATGCCCTTCCTCCTCAACTCGTCTCTGATAAGATCTGCCTCACTAAAATTGCCAGCCTTGCGCGCAGACTCTCGATTCGAAACTAAACTGTTTATTGCTTGTTCATCCAAAACATCAGAAGATCGTGCTTCAATAAACCATAA
>Ga0114999_10004037_pt1 | contig 17981 bp, 17 predicted proteins | sample ArcticOcean_MG_C_3_FD_89820 | JGI IMG/M metagenome (GOLD analysis project Ga0114999, IMG submission 89820) | Marine microbial communities from western Arctic Ocean - ArcticOcean_MG_CB8_126 | ecosystem: Environmental > Aquatic > Marine > Oceanic | place: Arctic Ocean: Canada Basin | collected...
ATGGCGGGGCGAGCGCAGTGGTGAGATCGAGCGTCTGATCGGCGCGGGTGTGCCAGAGCCGGTCGCCCGCAGCCACGCCTACCAGAGCGAGTTGGTGCATGCACCGGCCATCATCGAGGTTGCCGCCGCCACCGGCCGGACCGTCGAGGAAGTCGCCGAGGTCTTCCTACTGGTCGGATCAATGTACGACGTTGACTGGCTCGAGGGCCAGGTGCCACGATTTCCGACGGCGACGCGGTGGCAGAGGCGTGCCCTGCAAGTCATCAAGGATGATCTCACCTTGCTCCAGCGTGAGCTGGCCGAGATGGCGCTTACCGCTCATCCGGGCGAAGCGGGCCGCGATGCCGTCGAGCTGTATCGCGCTGCGCGACCCGACGCGCTCGAACGATTGGCCCGATTCATGCGATCGCTCGTCCTCGACGGTGTCGACGACGTTGCGTCGGTGGTTGTCGCAATTCGTCGAATACGGGCGCTTGCCGGAGGCGAGCCGGACGAGATCCGTAGCCGGTGAGGCGCCGCGGAAGGCTCGGCCGGGCCATGTGAAACTTGGGTGGATGCACGCCCGTACCTAGTCTCCGCCATGGAGCCACCACTCACCATGACACTCGCCGATTACCTCCCGATCGCGCTCATGTTTCTGCTCGGCACTTCGTTCGCCGCGGCAGCGATGTGGTTGTCATGGCGTCTTGCACCAAATAACCCGACACCTGAAAAACTCGCCCCGTACGAGTGCGGAATTGTCCCGTTGCAAGAGCCTGTTGAGCGCTTCCCGGTGAAGTTCTACTTAGTGGCCATGCTCTTCGTAATCTTCGATGTAGAGATCGTGTTCCTCTTCGCTTGGGCGGTCGCGTTCGATCAACTGGCCTGGGGCGGCATTGCCGCGGTGGGCTTGTTTGTGTTGCTGCTTGCTGAAACGCTCGCGTACGTGTGGAAGCGCGGCGCTCTCGATTGGAATGTGTCGAGGCGGGATCGCTACCGCTCCGCCGCGGTCAGGCGCGAATCACACGTCGAAGAGGCGGCCTGATGGCGGGGTCGGCGGACCCTCCGGGGTTTCTCATGACCACGCTCGAGAAAGGCGTGAATTGGGCGCGAACGCGCTCTATGTGGCCCGCGACGTTTGGCCTTGCCTGCTGTGCGATAGAGATGATGGCGACCGGGGCCGCCCACAACGACCTCGCCCGGTTCGGCATGGAGGTGTTCAGAGCGTCGCCGCGTCAGGCCGACCTGATGATCGTTGCCGGCCGGCTGTCGCAGAAGATGGCGCCGGTGCTCCGCCAGGTCTACGACCAGATGCCCGAGCCGAAATGGGTGATCTCGATGGGCGCTTGCGCTTCGACCGGAGGCATGTTCAACAACTACGCCCTGGTTCAGGGGGTCGATCAGGTGGTGCCAGTGGACATGTACGTGCCCGGATGTCCTCCGGGCCCGCAGTCGCTCATGCACGGCATATTGAGCCTCCAGGAGAAGATCATGTCCGGTGAGATCAAGCGGCCGGTCGGGCGGACATGAGCTCCGGGCGCCGATGAGCGGCACCGTCGAACAATCCACCCTCGGTGGAGCGGACCGAGAATCCGTGAAGCGGACGGCGCCGGACCTGATTACCGCCTTGAAGCAAGCTTATTCGGACCTCGAGTTCAGCCGCTTCCAGCCGAACAGCGGACCTGCCCAGGATGTCGTAACCGTCGGTCCCGAGAGACTCGTTGAGCTCGCTGCGTTCGCCAGGGACGCCGGGTTCGAGATGTTCGTCGACCTGTGCGGGGTGGACTATCTGCGCCGCGATCCCCGATTCGAGGTCGTGGTCACGCTGCTTTCGCTGACGCCGCCAGCTCGCTTGCGAATCAAGGTACCGGTATCCGCAAGCCGACCTTCAGTACCTTCGCTGACCGGCGTCTACGCGGGATCGAATTTCTACGAGCGCGAGACCTATGACTTGTTCGGGATCGACTTTCCGGGCCACCCGGACCTGAGTCGGATCCTGCTGCCCGACGACTGGGAGGGCCACCCGTTGCGAAAGGACTACGCCGTTGGGTCCGTCCCGGTGCAGTTCAAGGACGCGCCAAGGTCGGCATGAGCGACACTCCTCATCTCCCCTCGAGCGATCTCGAGGCACAGACCACCGACCCGCCTCAGGACGGGCAACCGGCGGCAGCTTCGCAAGAGGAGGCGCGCCGCGCTTCGCACGTCGTGTGGGTGTCGGGTACCGAAGAGCCGTCATGGATGGCCGACTCGACCGACGAGGGAGCGCAGGAGATCCTGCCGGACGTTGCAGATCCCGCCCTTGACGTCCAGCGCGGCACGCAGGTAGCCGACGACTACGTCGAGGATGACACCGCCGATGAGGACGAGCGTCAGATCATCAACCTCGGTCCGCAGCATCCGTCGACCCACGGCGTGCTGCGCCTCCAACTCGAATTGGAGGGCGAGACGATTCGCCGGGTCAAGCCGATCATCGGTTACCTGCACACCGGTATGGAGAAAACGGCCGAGACACTGACCTTCCTCCAGGGAGCGACGAACGTCACGCGCATGGACTACCTGGCGCCTCTCCACAACGAGCTCTGCTACTCGCTTGCCGTGGAGCAGCTTCTCGGTGTTGATATTCCGCCGCGTGCTAGCGCGATTCGCATTCTGATGACCGAGCTGAACCGCGTGTCGAGCCATTTGTTGTGGCTGGCCACCCAGGGGATGGATATCGGAGCCATCTCGATGATGCTGTATGGGTGGAGGGAGCGCGAGTCGGTGCTGTCGTTCTTCGAAAGTGTTACCGGCCTACGCATGAATCATGATTACATCAGGCCGGGTGGCGTGGCGGCTGACCTCCATGATGGCTGGGAGCATGAGGTCGACTCATTGTTGGAGACCCTGCCGGCCGGTATCGCAGAGTACGAGGAGATCCTCAACGAGAATCCGATATTTCTCGATCGTACCCAGGGCGTCGGAATCATCACCCGCGAAGAGTGCCTTGCGTACGGAATCGGAGGACCCATTGCCCGTGCGACTGGCATGGAGTGGGATTTGCGCAAGGTATTCCCTTATAGCGGCATCGACCTCTACGAGTTCGATGTACCGACCGGCACCCACGGCGACGTGTGGGATCGGTACCTCGTTCGGCTGGAAGAAATGCGCCAATCGCTGCGTATCGTTCGCCAGGTGCTCGAATCGATGCCCGCGGGCGATTTTCGCACCGACGATAGAAAGGTGACGCCGCCGCCCCGCAAGCGCATCGACGAATCGATGGAAGCGTTGATCCATCATTTCAAGATTTTTACGGAAGGTTTCAAAGTGCCTGCCGGCGAGGTGTGGCAGTCCGTGGAATCCCCGCGGGGTGAGCTGGGGATGTACCTCGTATCTGACGGCGGGGCGAAGCCCTGGCGGCTTCACGTGAGGGCGCCTTCGTTCGCCGCCGTGCAGGCGCTGCCAGTGATGTTGACCGACTCGCTGGTCGCCGACATGATCGCAACGTTGGCCTCCGCCGATCCCGTTCTGGGAGACGTCGACCGATGATCAGTGCGGACTGGAGTGCGGCCAACAAGAAGCGGGCAGAAAGCTTGCTCGCGGCGTACCCGGAGCGACGCTCGGCCGTGATGCCGTTGCTGTACGTCGCCGCGCTCGAACATGGGTACGTGTCGGAACAGGCTCAGCGCGACGTGGCTGCAATAACCGGCTTGACGGCCGCCCAGGTTCAGGCAGTTGCCAGTTTTTACACCATGTATAAGCGGGAAGAAGTAGGCGAATACCTGATTTCGGTCTGCACCTCGATTTCTTGTTATTTGCTCGGCGCCGATGACGTACTCATGGCGATCTCGCAAGAGACGTCGACACCCGACGGTGAGATGTCCTCAGACGGGATGTTCTCGATCGAGCACGTTGAGTGCATCGGTGCGTGCGGCGGTGCCCCTGCGCTTCAGGTGAACTACGAACTCGTCGAGGGTGTGGGACCCGACAAGGGCCGCGAATTGTGCCGCTGGCTGCGCGACGCCCGTCCCGGCGTAGTCCTCGGAGACGAGATGCAGCAGCTCTTCGGAGGGCGCCGCTCATTTGACTGGGGCCCCGCTGAGGATATCGGCGCGACAGCGCCCGTGCCGGCTCTCGATGCCTTCGGTAACGCAGTACGAGGCCACGCCAAATGAGCACCTCGATCTTGACCGGCCGGATGAACGCGCGTCCGACAGACAGCCACACGCTGGCCGCATACGAGCAGACCGGTGGCTACGTCGCCCTGCGCAAAGCCCTCATCGAGATGGACTCCGCAGCGGTGGCCGCCGAAGTCAAGGCGTCCAACATTCGAGGCCGGGGTGGAGCCAATTTCCCGACCGGCGTTAAGTGGGGGTTCCTTCCGCCGACATTCCCACGCTATCTCGTGGTCAACGGGGACGAGTCTGAGCCGGGCACGTTCAAGGATCGTCAGCTGCTCGAACGCGATCCGCACCAGCTGGTCGAGGGAGTCATCCTCGCTGCGTACGGGCTGGAAGTGCAGCAGGCATTCATCTATATACGCGGCGAGTATGCCAAGCCGGCGCGGCGCGTAGAGCGTGCTATCGCCGATGCATACGCAGCTGGTTATCTTGGCCGCGACATCCTCGGGTCAGGCTTCGATCTTGAGATCACCCTTCACCTGGGAGCAGGCGCCTACATATGCGGCGAGGAAACGGCGCTCCTCAACTCTCTCGAGGGCAAACGGGGTGAGCCGCGCATCAAACCTCCGTTTCCGGCGGTCGAAGGCTTGTATGCCAAGCCGACGATCGTCAACAATGTCGAAACGCTCTCCAACCTGCCGTGGATCGTCGGCAAGGGTGGGACTACGTATGCCGGGCTCGGGCCGGAGACCTCCGCAGGCACCCGTATATTCTCGGTGTCGGGTCACGTCAACAATCCGGGCAACTTCGAAGTTGTGATGGGGCTGACCTGGCGGGAGCTGATCTTCGACCTCTGCGGCGGTATCGCGGGCGGGCGGGACCTCAAGTGCTGGATACCAGGGGGCGCATCGGCGCCGTGGTTCGTTCCCGAGCTGCACCTCGATATACCGGTCACCATCGACGACACCGCGGCGGAGGCATCCATGCTTGGCTCCGGCGCCGTCGTCGTGATGGATGAGTCGACCAACGTGGTTGGTGCTGCCCATCGCATCGTCCGGTTCTTCTCGCACGAATCGTGCGGCCAATGCACTCCGTGCCGGGAGGGCACGACTTGGCTGGAGAACGTGCTGGCGCGCATTCTCGACGGAAGAGGACGGCCGGCCGACGTGGAGCTCCTCCTCGACGTTTCCGACAACATCAGCCCCGGTCTCAAGTGGCCGCCGGCCCAAACGACGATCTGTCCGCTTGGTCCGTCCGCGGTGTCACCTATCACCTCGATCCTGACCCACTTTCGCGACGAGATCGACGCAATGGTGGGCGCTTTGGAGGTGCCCGTTGGCTGAAACGGGCTCCGATCGGATCACGATCACGATGGACGGCACAGAGGTCGAGGTTCCGCGGGGCCAACTGCTGATAGCAGCCGCCGAGGAGGCCGGCACCTACATACCGCGGTTCTGCTGGCACCCTCGCATGAAGCCCGTCGGCATGTGCAGGATGTGTCTCGTCGAGATCGAAACCCCGCGCGGGAGGTTGCTCACGACCTCGTGCACGACTCCGGTCAGCGATGGCCTCGTTGTCGACACGGCCTCAGACGTTGCCGTCAAAGCCCAGGAGGGCGTGCTCGAGTTCCTGCTCATCAACCACCCTCTTGATTGCCCGGTCTGCGACAAGGGCGGCGAATGCCCCCTTCAGGACCAGACCCTGGCCTACGGCCCGGGGGAGAGCCGCTTCGTCGAGCCGAAGCGGCATTTCGAGAAGCCGATAAAGATCTCGGAGCTGATCTTGCTCGATCGGGAACGCTGCATTCTCTGTGCAAGGTGCACCCGTTTCTCGTCTGAAGTCTCCGGGGATCCTTTGCTCGAATTTGCCGAGCGAGGAACGGTCACCCAGGTCCTGACCTTCCCCGACGAGCCCTTCGCTTCGTACTTCTCCGGGAATACGGTCGAAATATGTCCAGTCGGGGCACTCACCGCCAAGCCGTACCGGTTCCGTGCACGTCCATGGGACCTCGAGGCAGTTGAGAGCGTGTCGCTCGTGGATGCGGTCGGATCGAAGGTCTCGGTCCAGTCCAGCCAGAACGAAGTCGTCCGCATCAACGGTGTCGACAACGGTCCCACCAACCAGGGCTGGCTTTCGGACAAAGATCGTTTCAGTTTCGAATACATCAACTCGTCCCAGCGGCTTACCGTGCCTCTTGTCAGGCACAACGGCGAGTTCGAGGAATCGTCGTGGACCGAGGCGCTCGATCTCGTTGCCGGCAAGCTCGGGTCGATGGCCGGGAGCGCGATAGCGGGGCTCGGCGGAGCGCGCAGCACGAACGAAGAGGCTTTTGCGTTCGGAAAGTTCCTTCGGACGGTTGTGGTGACTCCGCACATCGATGCGCAGCTCGCGGACGGCCTCGACCCGCAATTCCTGGCTACAGCCACGCCCAGGGCGGCGATCGACGACCTCGACAAGGCCAGGACCATCCTCGTCTGGTCGGCCGACCTCAAAGAGGAATTGCCGGTCCTGTATCTGCGTGTACGCGGTGCGGCAACAACTCATGGGGCCCGGATCATCGTCGTACATCCGCGGCGGACAGGTCTCGACGATGTTGCCACGCACAAGATCACCTACAGGCCCGGGCGGGGCCCCGAGGTGTTGCGCAAGCTCATCGCTGGTGACGGGACCTATGCCGAGGCCAGGGCGGCCCTGGACGACGGCCCTGTCGTAGCCATAGTTGGAAGACCGGGATTGTCGGAAGGCCCCCGGCTTGCGGAGGCGGTAGCTGCGTTTGCCAGGGACCTTCCCGCGGGAAAGATCATGCCGGTCACGCGGCGGGGAAACGTGTATGGAGCGCTCGATATGGGCCTAGCTCCGACGCTTCTGCCGGGGAGGGTGGCTGCATCGAGCGAACAAGGCCGCTCCCGACTCGAGGATGTCTGGGGACCGGTACCGGAAACTGCCGGCAAAAGTGCCAAGGGAATCCTTGAGGGCTTAGAGGAGGGCACGATCACCGGCCTGGTACTCCTTGGATCGGATCCGGTGCGGGACTTCCCCGACCCGGGTCTGGCAGCGAGAGCGTTGGCTGGCGCCGAATTCGTTGTTTCTTTGGACATCTTCCTGTCGGATTCGTCCCATCAGGCCGATGTCGTGCTGCCGGTCGAGAGCTTCGCCGAGGTAGAAGGCACCGTCACCAACCTCGAGGGACGGGTGCAAAAGGTCAATCGTTTGGTCCCCGGACCGGGCCAATCGCGGCCGGCGTGGGCGGTCCTCGACGATCTGTCGCGGCGAATGGGGGGTGACCTGGGTGCTCATTCTGCCGAAGGCATAAGCAAGGAGATCGCTACGGTCGCGCCTGCTTACCGTGGGTTTGGCTGGGACATGGTCGACTGGGGAGAAGGCCGGGAAGGCGTCATACTTCCACTGGACGAAGGTGAGCAGCCGCTCCAGTACGTTCCCGTCGACCCCGGCCTTCGTTCCCGCAGCTCCGCAGGCTTGTCGTTGCACCTGGCGCGAGTGCTTTATGACGACGGTGTACAGACCAGGATGAGCCCTTCGCTAGCTTCGCTGATGCCCGCTGCGGCCGTATACCTTCATCCGAGAGATGCCCGCGCTCTTGGTGTCGCCGAGGGTGATCGGGTTGAGGCGAGCACGGATCTCGGCGATGCGGAACTGGTTGTGGCATACGACGATTCGATTGCCCGCCGGACCGCCTACGTGCCGGCGAACCTGCCCGAAACGGCGATGTTGGGGGCAGCTCCGGGGCTGACGATCGAGCGCCTTGAAGAGGTGGTGGGCTGATGCTCGAGGGCGGGGCGTTCTTCCTCGAGGCGGCGATCAAGGTAGTGGCCGCTTTCTCGTTGCTGCTCACAGTCGTCATCGTGCTCGTGTGGATGGAACGCAAGGTGGTCGCCGACATGCAGAATCGGATCGGGCCCAGTCGGGCCGGTCCGTTCGGCATCCTGCAAACAGTGGCCGACGGAATAAAACTTTTCTTCAAGGAGAGCATGACCCCGCGGCGGGCCGAGTTCGTGCCCTACATAGTGGCGCCGGTGGCTGCGCTGTTGCCCGCACTGCTCATCTTTCTCGTGATACCGATCGGCCGGCCGTTCACGCTGTCGATATCCGGCCGGGAGATACCGATCGAACTGCAGGCGGTCGATCTCAACATCGGCATCCTCTATATCCTCGGCCTGTCGTCGTTGGCCGTATACGCAGTCGTTCTTGCTGGCTGGTCATCGGGCTCGAAGTATCCGCTCCTCTGTGCAGTACGAGCCTCGGCGCAGATGATCTCCTACGAAGCTGCGATGGGCCTCGCCCTCGTGCCCGTGATCTTCTTTGCCGGAACCACTTCGCTGGCCGACATGGTCACCGCCCAGGAAGGCACTTACGGTGGCATCCTCCCTGCTTGGCACCTGGTGCTCGTCCCGTCCTTCATCATATTTTTCATTGCCGGCGTCGCCGAAACCAACCGTGCCCCCTTCGACCTCGTCGAAGCTGAGCAGGAGATCGTCGGCGGGTATCACACCGAGTACAGCGGGTTCCGCTTCGCTCTCTTTTTTCTTGCGGAGTACATCAACATCTTCAACATTTCGGCTATCACCGTCGTCGTGTTCCTCGGTGGATGGAACGGACCCGATTTCGGCACGCCGGCGTCGGTCTCCTGGCTGTTTCCCATCGTCTGGTTTCTTCTCAAGACGTTCGCTCTGATTTTCGTATTCATCTGGATCCGGGCGACGCTGCCCCGGATGCGGTACGACCAGCTGATGTCGTTTGGCTGGAAGCGCATGATCCCCATATCCCTTCTGTGGCTGGCGATGTCCGCGGTCGCCATCGGAATCCGCCGCTTCGGACTGCCGTGGGCGTGAGGTGAGGCTATGAGTTGGTTTGCAGACATGCTCGGCCCGATGCGGGGTTTCGCCGTCACCTTCCGCCAGATGTTCCGCGAACGGGTGACGACGTTGTACCCGGAGGAAAAACGCGAGAAGCCGCAACGATTCCACGGGCGCCACGTACTCAACCGCTATCCCGACGGCATGGAAAAGTGCATTGGCTGTCAATTGTGCGCCGGCGTATGCCCGGCCCGGTGTATCTATGTGCGCGGCAAGGACAATCCCGTCGATGCCCCGGTGAGCCCGGGCGAACGCTACGGCTTCGTCTACGAGATCAACATGTTGCGCTGCATCTTTTGCGGTTTGTGTGTGGAGGCGTGCCCCACCGAGGCGATCACGATGACCCATCTATTCGAGATGTCGGTCACGGATCGCGACGACGCCATATACACCAGGGATGAGCTGCTTGTCGCTCCGGACGGCAGTCCTCCTCACCCGCAGCCCGAGGGACCGCTTATTGACCTCGACGAGTTGAAGATTGGCGACGGGTGGATGCGGGCTACCGCGCCTTCGGGGCGCGCAAGCTATGAGGGTGTCGTTGCCTGGTCCGAGTCGGCTGGAGCGGGACTGCGTCCTGCGGAATTGGGCCAAGAGTCCGCTGCGCAAGACACTGTCGCCGACGAGGCCGAGGAGAGCCCGCAGTGACCCCGTTGCAACCGCTCATGCTGGTGTCGTCTGTGGGTGGGGCGCCATGAGCGCCGAGGTTCTGGTCTTTGCCGTCTTCGCTCTCGTGGCAGTGGCCGGGGCGCTGACCATGGTCGCGGCCCGCAACCCGGTGTATTCGGCGATGGGCCTGCTCAGCACAATGTTCGCGGTCGCCGTGTTCTACGTCATGAACGATGCCCACTTTGTGGCCGCGGTCCAGGTGCTCATCTATGCGGGCGCGGTGATGACTTTGTTCTTGTTCGTGATCATGCTGATCGGCGTCGACGCCAGCGATGACCGGTCCGAGCAGCTTCCTTTGCAGCGGCCGATCGGGCTGGTTCTCGGTGCCGGGTTGCTGGCACTCGTGCTCCTCGCCGCCCGGGCCGTCTGGGTGACAGGACTGGGCACCGATCCCGGAACGTCGGGAGGGGTGGGGACGATCGAAAACGTTGCGGTGGAGCTCTTCGGGGCCTGGCTGCTCCCGTTCGAGGCCACGGCTCTATTGCTGACGATCGCCGCTGTCGGCACAGTGGCTCTCGCCAGATTCGGCTCGGCGGGTTTGACGGTGGTGGCGCCTCGCCAAGATGACACCGCGGGAGCGGAGCACGGGACCGACGACGCAGCCTCGCTTCCGGGTAGTGACTGATGGTCGTCACGGCAGGCTGGTATATGACGCTCGCAGCAGCGCTGTTCGCGATCGGTGCGGTCGGGCTCCTGCTGCGGCGCAACGCACTCATCATGTTCATGTCGATCGAGCTGATGCTCAACGCGGCGAACCTCACCTTCGTCGCTGCCGGCCGTCACCTTGGCGTTCTCGAAGGCCAGCTGTCGGTGCTGTTCGTGATGGTCGTGGCCGCGGCCGAGGTCACTGTCGGGCTCGCCATTATCGTGGCGGTCTTCCGGAAGCGGGCTACGGCCAGCGTTGACGAGCTCGCCGGTTTGAGGGGCTGAGCGGTGGTTGATCTGACTCCGTGGATCATCGCGACGCCGCTTGTCGGCTTCGTCGTGTTGCTGGCCGGGGGACGTTGGCTCCGGGGCCCTGCGGCGGGCTACTTCGGGAGCGCAACCGTTGGAGTCTCGTTCCTGCTGGCGGCAATCGCTTCGACCGACTTCCTCGAAGGTGGTAGCGACGCCCACCCGGCAACGGTGAAGCTGTTCGAGTGGATCCCATCGCTAGGTGTCGATGCAACGTTGCTTTGGGACCCGTTGTCCGCAGTCATGACGCTGGTGATCACCGGTGTCGGCACGCTGATTCATATCTACTCGATCGGCTACATGCACGGTGACGAGCGTTTTGGTCGGTTTTTCACCTATCTGAACCTATTCATCGTTTCGATGCTCCTGCTGGTTCTCGGCGCCAACTTCGGGGTGCTGTTCGTTGGCTGGGAGCTGGTCGGACTTTCGTCGTATTTGCTGATTTCGTTCTGGTTCGAGAAGCCGACCGCCGCCGCTGCGGGCAAGAAGGCGTTCGTCGTCAACCGGATCGGTGATCTCGGCTTCCTGATTGCGCTGATGCTGATCTTTGCGGAGTTCGGATCGTTGGCTTTCGGGGCGGTGTTCGACGCAGCCCCTGCCGTCCTTGAGCACGGTGGCGCGAGAGTGACCGCCATCACGCTGTTGCTGCTTGTTGGCGCGGCCGGAAAATCCGCGCAAATCCCGCTGTACGTGTGGCTTCCCGACGCGATGGAAGGCCCGACTCCCGTCTCCGCGCTCATCCACGCTGCCACGATGGTGACCGCAGGCGTGTACATGGTTGCCCGAGCCGGTGTGCTGTTTGAGCTTGCTCCGTTTTCGGCAGGCACGGTTGCTGTAGTGGGAGCAGCCACCGCGCTGTATGCGGCGACGCTGGCGATCGGCCAGCGCGACATCAAGCGCGTGCTCGCCTATTCGACGATAAGTCAGCTCGGCTACATGTTTCTGGCGGTCGGCGTCGGCGCGTACGTCGCCGGCATATTCCATCTGGTCACCCATTCCTTCTTCAAGGCGCTGCTTTTCCTCGGCGCCGGGTCCGTCATCCACGCGCTCGACGGAGAGCAGGACATGGCGCGCATGGGCGGCCTTCGTCGGGCTATGCCGCTGACCTTCGTCACCATGGCGGTGGCATGGCTCGCCATTTCCGGCGTGCCGCCGCTTTCGGGGTTCTGGTCGAAGGACGAAATCCTCGCCGTCACGTTCGAGAAGGGAGGCCTCTTTGTGGCGCTGTGGGTGGTCGGCATCGTCACGGCCGCCCTCACGGCGTTCTACATGAGCCGTTTGATGTTCATAACCTTCTGGGGGGAATCGCGTTGGCCTTCAGGCGCCAAGCCACACGAGTCGCCGCGCCTCATGACGTTGCCTCTCGTGGCGCTCGGTGGTCTCGCTGTGGTCGGTGGTGTGCTCAACACTCCGATGTTTCCGGCGCTCGAGCACTTTCTCGAGCCGGCGTTCGAACTGGTCGAGCAGGCGCATCTGCCGGGGGCAGGGGTGCAGTGGGCTCTCGCGATCGTGTCTGTCGTCGCCGCATTAATGGGCATCGGGTACGCCGCACGCAGGTACCGAGGGCACGACCTTCCGGCCGAAGAAGGTGGCATCTGGACCCGACTCGAGCACGGCTACTACGTCGACGATTTGTACGGAAAGGTGCTCGTTGGGCCCGGCAAGGCCGCCGCGCGCACGGCGGCCTTCGTCTTTGATGCGAGAATCGTCGACGGCGCGGTCAACGGCGTGGCCGCGTTGGTTCGGGCGGCTGGACAGCGATTGCGGCTCCTCCAGACAGGCCGGGTGCGCAACTACGGCGCCGGAATACTCGCCGGGGCTGTGGGCCTTGTCATCCTGGTTCTGATCCGGGGCGGCGGCCTGTGTTGGGGGCCGAGGGTTTCCCTGTTCTCTCGTTGCTCGTGCTGACGCCGGTGGTTGCTGCGGTTGTGATCGGTTTCGTGCCGCGCCGGCACGAAAGTGTGATCCTCCCGCTATCGGTAGCGCTCAGCGCGATGCCTCTGGGAGTGGCTCTGTATGTGCTGTGGACGTTCGAGGTCGGACAAGCCGACTTCCAAATGACCGAGCAGGTGTCGTGGTTCGAGCCATGGGGCATTTCGTGGGCGGTTGGGATCGATGGGATCTCGCTCTTGCTCGTCGCGCTCACGGCTCTTCTGTTTCCGATCTCGCTGCTCGCATCTGTTTCCATACGGGACAACGTCAAGGCCTACATGGTGGCGATGATGGTGCTCGAAGCCGGGCTTCTCGGCGTGTTCATCAGTCTCGACCTGGTGCTGTTCTTCGTGTTCTTCGAACTGACCCTCATTCCGATGTACCTGTTGATCGGAATGTGGGGCAGCGAGCGCCGCATCTACGCCGCCGTCAAGTTCGTGCTGTACACCGCTGTCGGGTCAGGCCTGTTGCTTGCCGGGATCATCTTTTTGGCTGTGACAGGCGGCGACCAACTCGGAGGGCTCACCTTCGACTTCAGAGAGTTGATGAACCTCGACCTGTCGCGAGGTACCCAATTCTGGTTGTTCCTGGCCTTCGGGGCGGCTTTTGCGATCAAGGTTCCGCTATTCCCGTTCCACACTTGGCTTCCGGACGCACACACGGAGGCGCCGACAGCGGCGTCGGTGCTGCTCGCCGGGGTGTTGCTCAAGCTTGGTACGTACGGCTTCTTGCGATTCAACGTCACGCTGTTTCCGGATGCCACCGTGAGATTGGCGCCATGGCTGGCAGGCCTCGCGGTGGTCGGCATCATCTACGGCGCCATTGTTGCGATGGTGCAGCCCGACATAAAACGGCTCGTCGCTTATTCGTCGATAAGTCATCTCGGCTTTGTCGTCCTGGGAATCTTTGCGCTGACCTCCCAGAGTATTCAGGGCGGAGTCATCCAGATGGTCAACCACGGTCTCATCACCGGTGCTCTCTTTCTTCTTGTGGGCATGATCTATGACCGGCGGCACACGAGACAGATCGCCGATTACGGCGGCCTTGCCCGCGTCATGCCCTTGTTCGCCGGGTTCTTCCTGTTCACCGCGTTCGCTTCGATCGGTTTGCCGGGCTTGAACGGCTTCGTCGGCGAGTTCAAGGTGCTACTGGGGAGCTATGTCACGTTGCCCGGTCACGCCATCGTTGCCGCCTTCGGCGTGGTGCTCGCCGCGGTGTACCTGCTGTGGGCCTACGAACGGATGTTCACGGGGCCCATCACTCGAGCGGAGAATGAATCACTTGTTGACCTCTCGGGTCGCGAGATGGCGATTCTCTTGCCCCTGGCGGCCCTCATCCTGTTCCTCGGAATCTATCCGAAGCCGGCCCTTGATCGGATCGAACCATCGGTCGAAGGCATTCTTGACCGCATCGAAGCAACGACCGAGTTCGAGATCCCGGAGCCGGGGCGCCTCGAGAACGTTGTCGTGCCTGTGGACGGAACCGAGCAGCCGTGAAGGACGTGGCGCTCCTCCCGATTGCACCCGAGATCGTGCTGTTCGCAGCGGCCCTCGTGGTGCTCATGGGGCACGTGACGCTGGGATGGGGGGCTCGAGTGTGGGCGTGGATCACCGGTGCCGCGTTCGCCGGCGCGATCGTCCTTTCATGGGTCCAGTGGCTGCGGGTCGACGACCTGGGCGGCTCGTTGCATTATTCGTTTGACGCTGCGGCAGGGGACTTCGTCGTCCTCCCGGCGCTCGTCATGGACCACTTTTCGGCGTTCGCCGGGATGCTCATCTTCGCCGTTGCCGGCCTTGCCCTGGTTGGTGCCTGGGGTTTGGTGCGCAGCTTCGAGACCCGCGGGGCTGAGTTCGTTGCGCTCGTTCTGATCTCCGTGACCGGTATGCATCTGATGGCGTCTTCGGCGAATCTGGTGATGCTTTTCATTGGACTGGAGACCGCTTCGATTGCGCTGTATGTGGTAGCCGGCTTCGACCGGGCGCGGCCTCATTCCGACGAGGCGTCGATGAAGTATTTCCTCATGGGATCGTTCGCGTCCGCGATCTTCATTTACGGCGTGGCCCTCCTGTTTGCCGCATTCGGGTCAACCTCGCTCTACGGTGCCGGGTCTATCGCCGAACCGTGGGACGAGGCGGTGCGGGCGATCGCGGACAACCCCGGCGTCATGCTCGCGGGCGTCGCCTTCATCATCGTCGGTCTCGGTTTCAAGGTGTCTGCCGCTCCCTTTCATCAGTGGGCGCCCGACGTGTATCAGGGTGCCCCCGGAGGGGCGGTCGGCCTTATGGCTGCAGGCGTCAAGATTGCCGGGTTTGCAGCGATGGCCCGCATCCTGGTGGGCGCCGTCGACGTTACGGTGGCCCGTGAGGACTGGGCCTGGGCGCTGGCCATCGTTGCCGCGGTTTCGATAGTGGTGGGCACGGTTCTTGCGATTGCACAAACAGACTTCAAGAGGATGCTTGCGTACTCCGGGGTCGCCCACGCCGGATACATCCTCACCGCAATCGTCGCCGGAATAGATGGCGTTCCCGCGATGTGGTTCTACTTGGCCACCTACGCCTTCCAGCTTGTAGGGACTTTCACGATCGCGGCCATCATCTCCGGCCAGAGAGGGGGGCCGAACGAGATCTCGGACTACGCAGGCCTCTACGGACGGGCGCCGCTGCTCGCGGTAAGCCTTGCCACCTTGATGTTCGCGATGGGTGGCATCCCGACAACCGCAGGCTTCGTCGGCAAGCTAGGTGTGTTCGCCGCTGCGGCGAACAACGGCTATCTGTGGCTCGTCGTACTTGGGGTGGTCTCCGCCTCGGCCGGCCTCTTCTTCTACCTGCGCGTGGTCGTGGTCATGTTCTTCCAGCGCCCCGCGGGCACCGGGCCCGGCACAGCCCTCGCCCCGCTGTCGGTGCCACGAGGGCCCATGATCGTGGTGACGGTCGCCGTCGCTGTAACCGTGTTCTTCGGCATCGTGCCCTGGCCCCTGCTCAACTGGGTGCAGTGGGCGCTTCCGCTGTAGTGCCGCTGCCCCCTCCGATCGTTGATCCCGCCGCGTAGACGCCGTCCGTCTTATCCGGGCGGCGGCGTCCAGCAGCGTTGATGCCCGTATCTGTGAGAATCAGGCTCGGTATGGCATCACAACGTCTTCTCTTCGCAGCATCCGCACTCAGCATCGTGATGTTTCTCCCCCTTCCCGGAGGACTCGACGTCTTCGACTCGAGCATCTTTCTTGTAGAGGAGGGAGACTCGCGTCCCGAGGACGCTTATGTGCTGACACAAAATGCGATCATCGAGGGCGTGATCGAGGGCGATCTTGTTATCGCCGCGAGTTCCGTCACGGTCAACGGAACGGTCAACGGTGACATCCTCGTGGCGAGTGATGGCACGGTGCGGATCGGTGGCGCTGTAAATGGCGCGCTGCGGGGTGTAGCGAGAGATGTTGTCGTGGTTGATGGCGGATTCGTCGCCGATGATGTCTCCGTCCTTGCGCTGACCACCACGATCGATGGTGAGGTCGGATGAGACGTGATCGTCTTCGGCGGCAACTTGACGGTCGGCGGCGCCGTTGGCCGGGACCTCTACGGCCGGTTCGTCAAAGCCGAGATCGACGGGGTTATCGGAGGTGACGCCGATTTTTCGACGAGCAGGCTGGAGATCGGCGCGAGCACCCGGGTGGGCGGCGATCTGCTGTATCGGTCGAACCGTATGGCCGTTGTCGACGACGGCGCCGTCGTCAACGGAACCTTGACCCGGCTGTCGCCTGAACCGTCGTTCTTCGTCGAAGTGTGGTGGACCCTCGCCAGGATCCTCGGTTTTCTTGCATTCGTGTTCACCGGCATCGTGCTTTTCTGGCTACTTCCGACAACCTCACAGGCGGCCGTGACCTCGATCGTCACGAGGCCGTGGAGAACTCTGGCCCTTGGGGCCGCGGCCGTGGTCATCGTGCCTCTGGTCTTGTGGCTTTTCGTTCGTTCGTTCGTCGGAATCCCGGTAGCGCTCTTGCTCGGGATTCTGTATTTGCTGGGGTTCTTCTTCGGTCCGATGACTGCGGTCGCCGCAGCCGGCACCAGGCTGCTCAAGGGACGGGGTGGGCTCTTCGGTGGGTTCGTCTTGGGAGCCGTCGTGTGGCGGGTCGGTATTGAGGTTCTCAAGTTCGTTGCCGGCGGGCTGTACGTTGCTGCGCTGCTGTGGGGTGTCGGAGGATGGGTTGCCTCGGTGTGGTCGGCGAGATCGAGTCCGGATTCGGCAGCGGTTCGAAGATCGGCCTCGCAGGGGACCTGACAGCTCCGTGGGGCTTGGTCGACACGCATCAGGACGGCGCCGCGTTAGAGATCGCCGGGGGGTAGCGCAAATAGTGTGCTTGCACAGCTGGGTTTGCGATGCAGCAATCGAGCAGTGCTCGAACTACTCGATGATCGTGTAGCGGACGAAGCCGTCGCAGCCTTGCGATCATACGGAGCCGCATAACACCGGTGTCCCTGTTCCCAGATTGGCCTGTGGTACCTGCTCAAGACGGATTTCGACGATCGAGGTAAGGGTCGATCCGCTGAATATTGCGTCGAGGAACCCGGTGAGGCCGGTATACGGTGCCTGGATCGTGATCGTTGCGGTATCGCCGATCGCCGTTCCCTACGTTCCGATCGTGACTCCCGTTGCGTCCACATCACCGGAGAAGTGCATTCGATCGCGAACCTCACCAGCCACGATGAGGTCTGTACCGGCGTTGACGGCCACCAGACGGGCACCTTCACGGGCGCCGTGACGCACCTCGAGCTGCTGGTTGAAGGCCCACGCCGCTTCGATGATGCCGAACAGGAGTACCAGAAGGAGCGGTAAGACGATGGCGAATTCCAGCATTGCAGCGCCACGCTGACGCCATGATGAATCGCTCACCGGTTGCCCGTCCGGCATGCCTCGCCCCTTCAATTGCAGTGCCTAGCGGCCCGATCCGTCGGTCCGCCGCCCTCGGTAAGCGAGGGCTCCTCCTGCTACGGAGCGTAGTCGATGACCAAATAGAGATAAATGGGCCGTACGCCCTGTTTGCTTTGACCTAGGACTTCCTGGGGGGGTGGGCCGTTTGCGCCGCGTCACTGTCAGTGGTCAACGATGAACAAGGAGAGGCACCCGCCTTTCGCCGTCGGTCATCGCTCCGTGGTGGCCGACCATCCGATCGTCGCTGAAGCGGTGTAAGAGCAAAGCGTCATCGTCGGCAACGAGAACACCGTCCGGGCTTCGTTCGGCGAACTGCGGGTGGTACGGCCCGGGTCCCCACCACCCCTCGGTCTCGTCGCGGGCGATCCATGTCGCCGGAAGATCATCGGCGATCGATGCACCATCGCCTCTGACGAACATCGCCCTCCCGTCCCCGTAGAACACCCGGTCGCGGTGGTCGCTCTTGGGAATCCTGTGCTGGCGGGGTGCACCGAAATCGACGTGTCCGTGGTCGGCCGTTCCAAGCAGCCCGACATTCGATGGTATCGCTGCCGAG
>Ga0114999_10004039_pt1 | contig 17975 bp, 16 predicted proteins | sample ArcticOcean_MG_C_3_FD_89820 | JGI IMG/M metagenome (GOLD analysis project Ga0114999, IMG submission 89820) | Marine microbial communities from western Arctic Ocean - ArcticOcean_MG_CB8_126 | ecosystem: Environmental > Aquatic > Marine > Oceanic | place: Arctic Ocean: Canada Basin | collected...
ACTGTCATTATTTCTTTTTCTTTTTCTTTTAATTTATTTTCTAACTCGGTAATTTTCTTATCAGTAATATTTTGAATTTTTTTTTCAGCATTTTTATTTTCATCTTCACTTATTTTTTTATCCTTAAGGTCTTTTTTTTACTTATCATTTGCATCTCGCCTTATATTTCTTACCGATACTTTAGCTTTCTCTGCTAAACCACCCATTATCTTTTTTAATTCTGTTCGTCTTTCTTCGTTAAGACTTGGTAGTGGTATTCGCATTAGCTGACCATCTACTTGTGGATTTACTCCTAGATTAGATTTTTGAATTGCTGAATCAATTAAAGAAACATTATTTTGGTCCCAAATCTGTACTGTAAGAACTCTAGGATCTGGTGTAGATATTGTGGCTAATTGATTAATTGACATTTTTTGTCCATACACATCGACCTTAACAATATCAAGCATTGCAACATTTGCTCTTCCAGTTCTTAAAGAACTAAGCTCTTGGACAAAAACATCAAATGCTTTGTTCATTTTAGAGTTACAACTATTTATTGTTTCATCTAAAGTCATTTTATTTAAATACCCTCTCCTACTTTAAATCTAATAAATTTATTAATTCTTATTTTATCCTTATTAGCGATTTTATTCAAAACATCTTTTACTTTAAGTTTAGGTTCCATAATCCATTCTTGATTTAGTAAGGTATTATCTGAAGTAAATTTATTTAACTTACCTAGTGCTATTTTTTCTGCAATTTTTGGATCTTTACCACTGTTTTTAATTTCTTCTAAAATTATTTCTTTTTCCTTTTTTATTATATTTTGATCTAATCCAAAAACATCAATAGCTAAAGGTGATGTTGCCGCTATATGCATTGATAATTTTTTTCCAAATTCGACAATCTCATTACTCTTTTTGTTTGTTTCTATGCTTAAGAGTACACCAATTTTTCCAAGATTTTTTTTAACAGGTAAATGTGTGTAAGAAAAATTTATGAATTTATCAGACTCAATAAAATTTATTCTTCTTATAGTAATTTTTTCTCCTATTTTAGAGATTAATGAAATTAAGTTTTCATTAACGCTTTTATTATTAGTCATTTTTGAATCTAATAAGTTTTTCATTATACCTAAGTTAGATAAACCTAACTGGGTGACTTCTTCAACAAAATTCATAAATTCGATATTTTTAGCTACAAAATCAGTTTCACTATTAACTTCTAGAATAGAAAAATTATTATCTTTTTCATGTATACAAACAAGACCTTCTGCCGCTACTCTCTCCATCTTTTTGTTTGCTTTTGCTATTCCTTTTTTTCTTAAATATTCAATTGATTTTTCTATATCACCATTATTTTCATCAATTGCATTTTTGCAATCTTTGAAACCGACTCCAGTGAGTTCCCTTAGCTCTTTAACTTTATCTAATAGTTTGTCCTGGGACATAATTAAAAAAATTATTTATCTTTTTTTGAAGTTAGTGACTTAACTTTTGAAAGAATAGATTTTGATATTTTTTTTGCTGTTGTAATCGCTGGTTTACTTTTTACTTCAACTTTCTTTTTCTTTTCACTTTGGTTGTTGTTATTTATTTTTAAATCTTGAGTGTTCTCTTTTGATATGTGTGTTTGGGCATCTAAAACAGTTGCCTTCATTAAATCACAATACAAATTTATAGCTCTTCTTGCATCATCATTACCAGGAATTGGATAATCAATTCCAGTTGGGTTAGAATTTGTATCAACAATGGCAACTATAGGAATGTTTAATTTTGTTGCTTCTTTTACAGCCAAATCTTCAACATTAGTATCAATTATAAAAATCATATCTGGAACTTTAACCATATCCGCTATACCGCCAAGTGATCTTTCTAGTTTATCTCTTTGAATTCCCATTTTTAAAATTTCTTTTTTTGTAAATCCTGTATTTTCATTTTTTAAATCAGTAGAAAGTTTTTTATATCTTTTTATTGAATTAGAAATTGTTTACAAGTTATTTAACATTCCACCTAACCATCTATGATTAACAAAGTACTGCGAAGTATCTTTAGCTAAAGTTGCTATTGTATCTGATGCTTGCTTTTTTGTTGAAACAAATAATATTTTTCCTCCTGAAGAAATACATTTATGTATTTCAACTAAAGCTTTATTTGCCATTTCAAGTGTTTGAACAAGGTCAATAATATGTATTGAATTTTTTGAACCAAAGATAAATTTATCCATTTTAGGATTCCACCTAAATGTTTTGTGTCCTAAATGGACACCAGCTTCTAATAAATTTTTTATTGTAACACTTGGTATTTTCATAATTTCCCGGTTAATCCACCACAATTTTTTCCAGTTAAGGACCGGAGGTTTTACAACCAAAAACTGTGTGCGTATTTAAAAATGATGTTCTACAGTTTAAATGAATAGATTACAATATCAATTAAACGCTTATTTTCTTTATATATTGCTCTTTATTGAGAAATTTTAAAGTTTCATAGTTAAATTTTCTTTTATCTCTTAGCTCAAACAAATAATTTTTGTCATCTTTTTTAATATAAATTTTAATTTTAGAATTACCTTTTTCATTAATAACTTTATATAATTTGTCTAAATCATCTGCATTGTGCATCTGTATTTCAACATTTGGATAGTTTAGTTTGATAACTTGATCCAAACTCATTATTTTCCTTACATTTATTCGTCTGAATCTGTTGTCTTTATTTTCTTTATCTTTTAAAACTGTTAATAAAAAAGATTTTCCTTCTTTAAGACTTTCTCTATTTAGTTCAAGTAAATCTGAGAAAATGAATAGTTCATATACCTTGCTTAAATCACTAAACTTTATGATAGCAAAAGGATTGCCTTTTACTGATTTTTTTTCTTTAAATGTCATAACTGTCCCGGCAATAAAAGATTCTGTTTCTTTGCTAATTTCAAAATCTTTAAATGATTTAACTTTAAATTGTTTAAGTGCATCTTCATAATTTGTCAGAGGATGGTTTGATAGATAAAAACCAACTGACTCAAATTCTTTTGATAAAGATTCATTATTTGACCAGTTAGATGTTTTTTTATCAGATATTAAGTACGATATTTTATTACTTTCTTCAGAAAACAAACTTGATTGATTTTGAACTTTATTATCATGAATAGTTTTACAGTTTTGAATTATATTTGGAATATTATCATATAGAATTTTTCTATTTTCAAAAATTTTGTCAAATGTTCCTGATTTAACAAGTCCTTCAAGTTGTAGCTTATTAATATTTTTAGGATCAACTCTATTTATGAAATCACTTATAGATTTAAATCTTCCATTCTTTATTCTTTCGTTTACTAATTGTGAAACAGCCTCATAACCAACATTTTTAATAGCACTCAAAGCATAAAATAATTCATTATCTTTAGGAACAAAATCTGCGAAAGAATCATTTATGCCAGGTCTATGAACTTTAATTTTTAATCTTTTTAATTCTTCAAAAAATTCACTTAATTTTTCTGTATTAGAGAGTTCATTAGACATAGATGCAGAAATAAATTCATTTGGATAATAAGCTTTTAGATATGCGGTTTGGTATGCAATCATAGCATACGCTGCTGCGTGACTTTTATTAAAACCGTACTCAGCAAAAGGTTCTATTTTTTTAAAAATAAAACTAGCCGTATCTTTATTAATACCTTTTTTAACCGCTCCGTTAACAAAGTTTTCTTTTTGTTTTTCAAGCTCTGCTCTTTTCTTTTTTCCCATAGCTTTTCTTAAAATATCCGCTTCACCTGGAGTAAATCCGGATAATGCTTGCGCTATTTGCATAACTTGTTCTTGATAAATAATAACACCGTAAGTTGGCTCTAAGATTTTTTTAAGTTTTGGATGAAGATAATCCGGTTCTTTTTCTCCATGCTTACATTGATTGTAGGTAGGAATATTACTCATTGGTCCAGGTCTATATAAAGCTACCAATGCTATAATATCATCAAACTTATTTGGCTTCATGTTAACTAACGCATCACGCATTCCAGTGCTTTCTAATTGAAATAAACCAACCGTGTGGCCAAAACTCAACATTTCAAAAATTTTCGGATCGTCTAACTTAATTTTCTTTATATCTAAACTAATTTTCTTTTCTTGAAGCAGAGATATTGTTTTTTGTATTACTGTTAAAGTTTTTAACCCAAGCAAATCAAACTTTACTAAGCCTGCATTTTCGGAAGCATACATATCAAATTGTGTAGAAGGTAAAAGCGAATTAGAAGAGGGATCTTTGTATAGTGGAACAAATTCAGATAAATTTTCTTCTGGAATAACTACACCAGCAGCATGTGTTGCCATATTTCTATTTAATCCTTCTAGTTTTAGGGAAAGTTCTATAAGTTTTTTAACCCTTGGATCATTTTTTTCTTCTTTTTGTAATCTTGGTTCCCTAGCTATAGATTCTTTTAAGGAAAGAGGTCTGGAAGGATCAAAAGGGATCATTTTACATAATGTATCTACATGACCATATGGCATACCTAAAACTCTTCCAATATCTCTAAATGCCATTCTTGCCTTCAATTTTCCAAATGTAACAATGTGAGCAACACCTTTACCGTATTTTTTTTTTAAATATTCAAATACTAGATCTCTTTTTTCTTCACAAAAATCTATATCAAAATCTGGCATAGAAATTCGGTCAGGGTTTAAAAATCTTTCAAAAATTAAACCAAATTTAATCGGATCAATGTCTGTAATAGAAAGCACCCATGCCACTAAAGAACCGGCTCCAGATCCTCTACCAGGTCCTACTGGTATATTGTTTGTTTTTGCCCATCTTATATAATCCGCAACTATAAGAAAATAACTAGAATATTTCATTTTTGATATAATATTAATTTCGTGATCAAGTCTTTTATTATAATTATTTATTATTAATTTTTGATCTTTTTGATCAGATTCAGGCAAAACATAATCTCTTAATTTATTCTTTAATCCTTTTAATGAATCTTCTTTGAGCAACGCATCAACATTTTCAACTTTACTAGTTTGTATATTTGGTAAAACTGGTACAGAATTTTTTGGTCTAAAGGAAATTCTTAAGGGAAAGTTCCTATTATTTTCTAAAGCATCAGGTAAATCACTAAAAAGTTTATTAATTTCGTCTGGAGTTTGCATATAATGTGAATCATTGTATTTTTTTCTATCTTTTACATTAACATAAGTTTTTTCTCCAACACAAAGATAAGCGTCATGAGCTTCATGCATATCTTTGTTTAGGTAAAAAACTTCGTGTGTAGCTATTATTGGTATATTCAATTTATTTGATGACTCTAGCAAAAATTCTTCAAAAATATTTTCACCGTCTTCACCATGTCTTTGAATTTCAAGATAAAAATTATCATTAAATAATCTTTTAAATCTTTTAAATAATAAAGAAACTTCATCTGCTAGATTATTAAAATAAAGTTTTCCAATTAATCCATCAAAAGATCCTGAAAATAATATTAAACCTTTATAATTTTTTTCAATGTCTTCAACTTTGCAATGCGGTTCTTCATTATCATCTATTTCTAAAAATGATTTTGATGATAGTTTAATTAAATTTTTATAGCCCGTTAAATTTTTTGCAAATAAAGGAATTTTTCCAAAATGATTTTTATATTTAATATCAATTTGTGTTCCAATTATTGGTTGTGTTTTAGACTTTGCAATTAATTCTGAAAATTCTAGAGCTCCACATAAATTATTTGAATCGCATAGACCTACTGATTTAACTTTATTTAACTTACAGTATTTAGCTAAATCTTCTATTCTTAAGGCCCCTTCACAGATTGAATACTGTGTATGAATTTTTAAATGGTTAAATTCTTTATTAACTTTTTCATTCATTATGTTGTGGTTAATTTATTAATTTTTATCTTAGTCATAAAGATATTTTTCTTTTTCTTTTATTTGGATATTACCATCTAAAATATTTAACTCATAGTCTGCTTTATTTGATAATTCTCTATTATGAGTTGCATAAAGTATTGCTCTATTTTTTGATTTAAGGTTAAGAAATAAAGAAAATATTTCATCTGCAGTTTTTTTGTCTAAACTACCTGTTGGTTCGTCAGCTAAAATTAATTCTGGATCACTTATTAATGCTCTAGCAATGGCAACTCTTTGCTGTTCACCACCAGAAAGTTCAGTTGGAAAATGATCGAAACGTTGTGACAAATTAACTAATGATAGAGTTTTTTTTGATTTATTTAATGCTTTTTTCCATGATAAACCAACATTAAGTAGCGGTATCATTACATTTTCTAAAGCAGTAAAATCACTAAGTAAATTATTCTGCTGGTATATTATTGAAATTCCTTTTTTTCTTATTATGTCTTTTTCGGAATCGGTAGATTTAGAAAAGTTTTGATTTTTAAAATAAACCTGTCCAGTTGATGGCTTGTCTAATAATGCAATTATATGGAGCAAAGTTGATTTTCCTGAACCTGAAGGTCCTGTAAGTGAAACCAAATCTCCTTTTTTAATATTTAAATTAATATTTTTTAATACAGTAATATTTTTATTCTTAATGGAAAATTTTTTTGATATTTTTAATAACTTAATTATATCATTATTCATATTTTAAAGCCTTTATAGGATCTAATTTTGCAGCAGATAAAGATGGAAAAATTGTTGCTAAAAAAGTAATTAGTAAAGAGAAAAAGGAAACTAAAAGTATATAATATAAATTTATTTCTGAAGGCATTTGACTTAAAAAATATATTTCTTCAGGAAATAATCTTATGTTAAAGATTGATGTTATTAAAATTCTAATTTCTTCAATATAATATGAAAATAATATACCTATTGTTACGCCAGTAAGTGTAGCTAACAATCCTATAGAAAATCCTATAAGAAAAAAAATTTTTGCAATAGATTTTTTACTTACACCCAGTGTTCTGAGTATAGCTATTTCTTTTGTTTTATTTTTTACTAAAATTGTTAAACCTGAGATTATATTAAATGCTGCTACTATTATAATTAAAGTAAGAATAATAAACATTACATTTCTTTCAACTTTTAGGGCTCCAAAAAAAGATTTATTTAAATCTGCCCAAGAATAAACATAGTGATCAGAAAATATTTTTTGTATTTCTTCTTTTAACAATTCAGCTTGTTCAGGTTTTTTCAAAAATATCTCTAAGTTGATATCTTGATCAGTAAGTTCAAATAACGAACTTGAATTTTCAAATGGCATAAAAATAACATTTTGATCAAATTCAGCTAAACCACTAGTAAAGATTGATGAGACTTCAAATTTCTCTTGGAGTGGAAGATTTCCAAATGGTGTTTGAAGATTTGAGGTAGACATAATAGTTACGTCATCACCACTAATTAAATTTAATGATATTGCTAATTCTTTTCCAATAGAAATTGTATTTTTTTTAAATGATTTTAAAGAACCATCTATAATTCCATTTTTTATTAAATTTATTTTTTGAATATCATCCTTAACGTAAGAACGTACTAGAACACCAATTGTATTATCTTTATTTATTAATATTCCTTGTCCACTAAACGTAAATGATAACCTTAATATATCATTATTTAATTTAGTAAGATTATCAATACTATTTTGACTTATTTTTTTGTCATATGGTTTAACAATAATATGCGGATTAAAACCTAAAATTTTATTTATCAATTCTGTTCTAAAGCCATTCATTACTGACATAACTATAATTAAAATAGCAACTCCAAGAGCTATGCCTGTAAAAGAAAAAATTGAAATTACTTTTAAAAAACCTTCTTTTTTTTTGGGTTTTAAATATCTAAATGCTATTACTCGTTCAATTTTTGAAATCAATGTAAGTTTCTTTTGTTTAGTAACCTATTTTTTATTTCTTCTTGAGATATAGAATCGGTTTTTCCATTTATTTCTTTAAATTCAATTTTATCATCATTAGATTTTGAACCTAAAATTATTTGATAAGGAATTCCGATTAAATCAAACTTTTTAAACTTTGCTGATAGATGTTCATCAGTATCATCAAACAAAACATCTATCTTATTTTTAGTTAAAAAGTTGTAAATTTTTTCAGCCTTTGTATAATTTGTATTATCATTTTTTTGAAGACTTGGTATTATAACTGCATCAAATGGTGACACACTTTCTGGCCATTTCATAACGCTATTATTAAATTTAGCTTCTATAATCGCACCTACTAATCTTGACACTCCAATTCCATAAGATCCCATTTTAACATTAACTTTTTTTCCTTCTTTAAGGTCAACTGAGCACTTTAATGGTTTAGAATATTTGTCTCCAAAGTAAAATATGTGCCCTACTTCAATTCCTTTCGTAATTAATTGATTTTCTTTTTTTACTCTTTTTTCAAATTCTTCTTTTTTATATTTGTCATCTGTTACTGAATAAAATTCGTCGTATTCTCTACGTAAATCGCTAATTGAATTATCTTCACCATTATATTTTTTTATATCTATATCAAAAATTCTTTTATCTGAATAAATTTTACTTTCACCAGTGTCTGCTAAAATTATAAATTCATGTGAAAGATCCCCTCCTATAGGTCCTGTATCGGCAGCCATAGGTATTGCAGTAAGTCCTAATCTTTTGAATGTATTTAAATATGCAAAAAACATTTTATTATATGATTTTTTTGCTTCATCATCATTTAAATCAAATGAATAAGCGTCTTTCATAAAAAACTCTTTACATCTCATAACACCAAACCTTGGTCGTAATTCATCACGAAATTTCCATTGTATATGGTACAAGAGTTGTGGTAACGATTTATAAGATTTAATACTAGACCTAAATATTTCAGTGATTAATTCCTCATTTGTGGGTCCATAAAGCATTTCCTTTCCTTGTCTATCTTTAATTCTTAACATTTCTTCACCATAATCATCATATCTTCCACTTTCTTTCCATATGTCAGCAGACTGTATTGTTGGCATCAATAGTTCTTGGGCTCCAATTTTGTTTTGTTCATCTCTAACAACTTTTTCAATTTTTTTCATAACTTTAAAACCTAATGGTAACCAAGAATAAATTCCTGTTGATGACTGTTTTATCATTCCAGTTCTAAGCATAAGTTGGTGAGATTTTATCTTTGCTTCAGTAGGATTTTCTTTTAACAATGGAATAAATAACTTTGATAAGTACATAATTTTATATTCTTACTAAATTTACGTTTGTATAAGGTCTTTTTCCAGTTTTTTCTTTAATGGTTTTTCTACAATTGCTTTTCAAAGCTTCAATTAAATTTCCTTCTTGGTTCTTGTTTTTTAGTGAATAAGTTTTGCAAATTTTCTTAATTTTATCCTCTAAATCAAAAATAAAATTACCACTATCTCCATTACTGGGAATTCCTCTAAATGAAATAATAGGTTTTTTAACTATTGATCCCGAGTCATTTATAAGAACTGTTATTTCTAGAAAGCCATTATAGGATATATTTATTCTTTCTTTAAGTGATTGGGAATCTTCACCTACGCTTATTTTTCCATCAACATACATTCTTCCGACGGGAGCTTTATCTACCACTTCTGGTTTTTTTCCAGGATATAATTGAACTATATCTCCATTTTCAACTTGGACCGGATAAGGGACCTGCATCTCTTTAGCAAAACTAATATGTTCTATCATATGTCTATGTTCGCCATGAACCGGTATAACAGAATTTGGTTTTACTAGGTTATACATATCTCTTAGATCTTCTCTATTTGGATGTCCCGACACGTGAACAAATTCATTGTCTTCTGAAACAACATCAATACCATTTTTAACTAATTGGTTATGTAGCTTATAAAGTTTTTTTTCATTACCTGGGATAATTTTTGATGAAAAAATTACAGTGTCTTTTTCTTCGATATAAACATCTGGATGTTTATAGCTTGAAATTCTCATCATTGCTCCATTTGGTTCACCCTGACTACCTGTACACAGATATACGATTTTTTTTCTATCTATATTTTTAGCATCTCTTGGGTCAATTGGTTCAATTGAGTTACGTAAATATCCACATTGTCTTGCTGCATTATAAATTCTATGCATGGATCTACCAACTAAGGATATTTGGCGTCCAACTTTTTCAGCGCAATAAAAAACTGTTTCCATTCTAGCAACATTTGAAGCAAAAGAAGTAACAATAATACGTTTAGATCTATTTTCCATAACCTTTAATAAACTTTTTCTTACGTCGGACTCTGATCCAGCGCGTCCTGGACTAAATACATTTGTTGAATCACATATCATTGCTAGCACTCCGTTACTTCCTATTTTTTTTAATTTTTCTTCATTTATTTTTTCACCAATTAAAGGATTTGGATCAATTTTCCAATCACCTGTATGCAAAACTGTACCGACAGGTGTTTCTATACTCAATCCATTGGGCTCAAGTATTGAGTGAGTCAAAGTAACAAAATCAATTTTGAAAGGTCCTAGATTAATATTTCCATTGAGTTCAACAACTTTTAATTTGTTTCCTAAATCTATTTTTTTTTCTTTAAATTTTTCTTTAATCAATACACTTGTAAAAGGGGTAGCATAAATATCACAAAGTAATTTTGGCCAGATATGTGCTATAGCTCCAATGTGATCTTCATGAGCATGAGTTAAAACCAAACCAAGTAAATCATTTTTTTTATCAATTATAAAACCTGGATCAGGATAGATTAAGTCAATTCCAGGTATAGTATCATCAGCAAAAGTAACTCCTATATCAACAATAATCCATTTTCTATTTTCAGGTTTTCCGTAAGCAAATAAATTCATATTCATGCCTATTTCACCTGATCCTCCAAGAGGGCAAAAGATAAATTCTTCTTTTTTATTCATTTAAATTAAATTTTTTTTATTTTCTTTAAAAATTTCGATTATACCTTTAATTGTTATATTCCTATCTATCGTAAAAGGACGGATTATAGAAGTTTTAAATAAATCTGCATATCCTCCAGTAAAAATAATTTTATATTTTTTTTTTGTTTCTTTCTCAATTTTCATAATAATGTTATTAATCAAGCCTAAATAACCCCAATAAAAACCAGAACGTAAAGCTTCAATAGTATTTTTTCCAATAATTTTTTTTTGTTTTTTTAGTAAGAATAAAGGAATTTGATCCGCTGAATTTGATAAACTTTTTATAGAGAGGTTTACGCCAGGAGCAATTACTCCACCAATATATAAACCTTTTTTTGTAATAACATCAAATGTAGTGGCTGTGCCAAAATCAAGAACTATGCAGTCACTTTTAAATTCAGTAAAAACACCAACCGCATTTGCTATTCTGTCAGAACCGACCTGATTTTTATTTTTAATATTAATTTTAATTATTTTTTTAATACCTTTGTCCTTAATTTCTATTAAAGAGATATTATAGTTTTTTTTTAAAAAACTTTTTATAATAGTTTTGTGTTTTGTAACTACGCTTGAAAATAAAGCACACTTATTAACTTTCTTGCCTTTTAAAATATTTTTTAATGTTACTTTAATATTTTTTTTTTTAGAAAAAGTATTGCTGCTTATATACACAATCTTCTTAATCTTATAATTGCTTTGATTTACTAAACAAAATTTAGTAATTGTATTTCCTATATCACCTATTAATAAATACATAGTTTTTTTTATTTTAAAAGTAAAGATTCAGCTTTTTTTTTATAATTTTCATATTTATAAGAACTTAATTCAATAAAGAAATTTTCATAAGAAGTCACAATAAGGTTAATAATACTTATAATTGATAGTTTTTTATTAGTTTCTAAATACATGTTAGTTGACTGATATAAGTTATTAATTTTTGGGTTTGAAATAATATTTATTCCTATACCTATTATTAAAAATTTTTTATTTTTTAAAGTTATCAATTCTTGTAGAACACCACAAACTTTTTTCTTGTTTATAAAAATATCATTTGGGAATTTTAATCTAACTTTTTTTTTATTGCAAAATTTCTTAATTATATCTGAAATTATAACAGTATTAATTGTTGAAAATTCATTAAATGGTGGAAGTTTTTTTTTAATAGGGAAAAACAATGAAATAAATAAATTTCCTTTTCTTGAAATCCATTTTTTTCCGTACGTTCCTCTACCTTTTGTTTGAATTTTAGAATGTACACAACCGAATAATTTTTTTTTTTTTATTAAACTTATAGCCATATCATTTGTGCTTGTTACACTTCTAAATTTAAATAACTTAAATTTCATTAATTAATTTGTACTGATGAAATTAAATCTATTAATACGGATGGGTAAATAAAATAAATTAATATAAATAAACTAGATAGAATTAGTGAAATTTTAAGACCCCAATCGTAATTTAACTCAAATGGTTTGTTAGGTTTATCAAAATAAATTATTTTTATAATTCTTAAATAATAAAAAGCCGAAATTACTGTTGTTAAAAGTCCTATAATTGCCAAGTAATACATCTTAGATTCTATCACAGCCATAAATACATAAAATTTAGCAAAAAAACCAGCAAGTGGAGGTATACCTGCTAATGAAAAAAGAATTACAAGAAATGTTAAAGCTAAAGTAGGGTGGTTTTTTGACAGCCCTGAAAGGTCTTTAATATTTTCATAGTAAACATTTTCTCTTCGCATCATAAAAATACAACTGAATGCACCAAGATTCATTACTAAATATATTATCAGATAAATTATTGTACTTTGAATTCCTTCATTTGTGCCTGTGGATATACCTGCAAGAGCATAACCCATATGCCCTATAGAACTATAAGCCATTAATCTTTTTATATTATTTTGTCCTATAGCCGCTACAGCTCCCAATATCATTGAGGCAATAGATAAAAAAACTACTATAGTTTGCCACTGATCTATTGCATTTATAAATGGTACATACATAAACCGAATAAAAACTGCTAAAGCTGCAATTTTTGGGATAAGAGCAAAAAAACTTGTCACTGAAGTTGGGGATCCTTCATAAACATCAGGTGTCCACATGTGGAAAGGAACAGCAGAAATTTTAAATGCTAAACCAACGATTACAAAAACAATTCCAAAAACTGCCCCTGTGTTTTGGCTATTCAAATTATTTGATATAGTTTCAAAATTTGTTGATCCTGTGAATCCATAAATTAATGAACATCCGTAAAGCATCAAACCCGTAGCGAGGGCACTTAATATAAAATATTTTAATCCAGCTTCAGTTGATTTTTCTTCATCCCTCTTAAAAGATGCCAAAATATATAGACATAGAGATTGTAATTCTAAACCCAAATAAAAAAGAATTAAATCAAAAGAACTGATCATTAACATCATGCCAAGAACTGAGAATAAAACAATTATAAGATATTCTGTTTTATCTATATTATTAATTTCAAGATATACTTTAGATGAAAGCAAAACGAATAAACAAAAAAGTAAAGTAAGACTTTTCATCACTATTGACAGTTTGTCAATTATATAACTGTTATTAAAAATTTTTATTATCTCATTAGGTTGATTAAGAACTAGTACAGTTGTAAAAATTAAAACTATCATTGTTAAAAATCTTAATAATTTAAAACTTTTTTTAACAAAAACTCCAATCATTAAAAGCGATATTATAGAAATTGATAAAAATAATTCTGGCAAAATATAAAGAATAGTTTGCATTTAACCATTCCTTTTATTTAAATAAAAATTTATGTCTAGATGATATTTTTCAATTAGATTATTAATTGAAATATCAATGGTATTAAATAACGGCTCAGGATAAAAACCAAAAAATAAAATTAAGAATGTGAATGATATAAAAATGTATATTTCTGTTTTGTCTAGGTCTTTAATTTCTTTTACTTCTGGATTCGCTATGCGGCCAAAAATTACTCTTTTGTATAACCATAACATGTATGCTGCAGCCAAAATAACGCCTAGACTAGCTAAAATGGCTACTATTATATTTTTTTGAAAAACTCCTACTAAAACTAAAAATTCTCCAACAAAACCACTTGTACCCGGTAGCCCTAAAGCACCTAATGTAAAAACCATAAAAAATAAAGAATATTTTGGCATATTATTTACTATTCCACCATATGAAGAAATCATTCGCGAATGTATTCTGTCATACAAAACTCCAACACATAAAAAAAGTGCAGCTGATATAAGGCCATGACTTATCATTTGAATAATACTTCCTTCTAAACCTTGTTTCGTTAATGAAAAAATACCAATAGTAACAAAACCCATATGAGCAACAGATGAGTAAGCAATTAACTTTTTTATGTCATCTTGCATTAAAGCTATTAATGAAGTGTAAATTATAGCAATAATACTTAAAGTAAAAATAAATGGAGTAAAATAGTCAGAAGCTAAAGGAAACAGGCCTAATGAGAAGCGAATAAATCCATATCCACCCATCTTTAAAAGTATTGCTGCTAAAATTACAGATCCTGCTGTAGGTGCTTCTACATGTGCATCAGGTAACCAAGTGTGGAATGGCCACATTGGTATTTTAACTGCAAAAGAGCTAAAAAAAGCTAACCAAAGTAAATATTGATAATCTTCTGATATTCTTAAATCTAAAAGTTTAATAACATCTGTAGTTCCAGTTATCCAATAAATAGAAATAATTGCAACTAACATTAAAACAGAACCCAATAATGTAAATAAGAAAAACTTAAAGGCAGAATAAACTCTCTTTGATCCTCCCCAGATACCAATTATTAAAAACATAGGTATAAGTCCTGCTTCAAAAAATAAATAAAAAACCACAAGATCAAGAGAACAGAAAACTCCTAACATTAATGTTTCCATTAAGAGAATAGCAATAAGGAAATCTTTAATTTTAAATTTAATACTATGAATTCCAGAAAAAATACATATAGGAGCTATAAATGTTGTCAGTAGAATAAATAAAATAGATATTCCGTCAATGCCTAATTGAAAACTAATTAAACCATTAATCCAATTTTTTTTCTCAATAAACTGAAAATCAGATGTTGTTTCATCAAAAATTAACCAGAGGAAAATAGAGAGAGAAAAATTTACTGAAGATGAAAAAATTGCTACATATTTAGAGTTTTTTTCTACATTCTTTTGATTTCCTTTTGTTATTAAAATAAATAAAGCCCCAATAAGTGGAATAAAAATAATTGCTGATAGAATAGGAAAATTCATTTAATATAAAATAAAATAAGTTAGTAATAATGAAAAACCAACTAGCATTGCAAATGCGTAATGATGTAAGTAACCACTCTGAAAATTTATAGACTTATTAGATAAAATTTTTACTAGTTTTGAAAGTCCATTAGGGCCATATCTATCTATTATATTTACATCACTTTTAATCCAAAGAAATAATCCAACCTTTTTTATAGGCTGAACAAAGATAAAATTATATAATTCATCAAAGTACCACTTATTTAATAAAAAATTATAAATAGATTGATTTTTTAATATTAGGTTTTTAAGTATTTTCTCATTTGAAACAAATAAATAGTATGAAATTGGAATTAGTAAAGTAACTAATAATGGAGTCATAACAAGTAGCCAAATTGGAGGATGTTCATGCTGAACATATTCTAAAAATAAAATTGAATAATTCCAAAAATCTTGGTTATTTTCACCTATAAATAATTCTTTGAACATAATGCCTGCAAAAACAGCTCCGAAAGCTAGCAAGCAACATGGTATTAGCATTATTAAAGGTGATTCATGAATCGTTTTTAAATTATTTTTTCTATTATTATATTTGCCATGGAAAGTTTTAAAAATTAATCTCCATGAATAAATTGATGTTAATAAAGCTGTAAAAATTCCTACAAAAGCTGCACTGTATCCTAATAAATTACCTTTTAAATAAGAGATCTCGATGATTGCATCTTTAGAATAGTATCCAGACAAAAATGGGAATCCTGTTAAAGCAAGTGTTCCAATGATCATTAATATATAGGTGCAAGGTATCTTTTTCCAAACTCCGCCCATTAATCTAATGTCTTGTTCTTCATTAAATGAATGAATTACACACCCTGAACCTAAAAACAATAGAGCTTTAAAAAATGCATGAGTAAATAAATGAAAAGTTGCTACATGATAAGCTCCTAAACCAACTGCAAAAAACATATATCCAAGTTGACTACATGTTGAATAGGCAATTATTTTTTTAATATCATTTTGCACAAGCGCTACTGTGGCAGCAAAGAAAGCTGTGGACATGCCCACCAAAGTAACTACGTTTAATGCTGTTTGAGAATATTCAAAGATAGGAGAACATCTTACTACTAAAAAAACACCAGCTGTAACCATTGTTGCTGCATGAATTAACGCTGATACAGGTGTGGGTCCCTCCATAGCATCCGGAAGCCAGGTGTGTAAAAATATCTGAGCAGATTTTCCCATTGCACCAATAAAAAGCATTAAACAAATTAATGTAATTAAGTTTGTTTGAATACCTAAAAAAATAATTTCTTTTTGAGATAAAAGTGAAGTTTGTTGAAATACTTCATTATAATTAACAGTACCGTAATAAAAGAAAATTAAAAAAATTCCAATTGCAAAAGCAAAATCTCCAACTCTGTTTACTAAAAAAGCTTTAATAGCTGCAGCGTTGGCTGAAGGTTTTTTATACCAAAAACCAATTAATAAGTAAGAACATAAGCCTACACCTTCCCATCCAAAGAATAATTGTAAAAAATTATCAGCAGTAACAAGAATAAGCATAGAGAAAGTAAATAAAGAAAGATAAGACATAAAACGATATTTATTTGGATCATTGATCATGTAACCAATAGAATAAAAATGAATTAATGATGATATTAAACTTACAACAACTAACATTACTGATGTTAATGAATCTACGTATATAGACCAATTGACATTAAAATTTCCTGAACTAATCCAATTAAATATTAATTTATTACTAGAATAATCTTGCATTAATACTTTGTAAAAAATAATGATAGATAAAACTGCTGAAATTCCAACTAATGTACTGGTCAAAATATTAGAATATTTTTCAGTAATTATTTTTCCAAAAAATGCTGAAATAATTGACCCGAGTAAAGGTAAAAAAACTATTATATATTCCATATTAACCTTTCAAAGAGTTAATCTTTTCTACGTTAATTGAGCCTTTATTTTTGTAATACATTACAATTATAGCAAGACCTACAGCAGCTTCAGCTGCTGCTACTGTTAAAACAAACATTGAAAATATTTGACCAGAAAGATTTTGTAAATAAATTGAAAACGATACTAAATTAATATTCACTGCTAAAAGTATCAATTCAATGGACATTAAAATAATGATGACATTTTTTTTATTTAAGAAAATACCAAATATTCCAATAGTAAAAATAATTGTTCCTAAAGTTAAATAGTGACCTAATCCAATTTCATTCATCAAGTTTTATTCCTTTTTCGCTTTCTACATCCACTAATGAAACAGAACTATCTTTATCTCTTTCTATTTGGCTAAAATAACTTTGTCTTTTTACATTTTCTTTCTTGGTAAATGTTAAGGTAATAGCTCCAATCATTGCAACAAGAAGAATCATTCCAGATATTTGAAAGAGATGAATATATTCAGTATATAAAACGTTACCTATTGCATGTGTATTTGTTAAATTCAGATTTAAATTTATTGATGACAATGGAATAAAAGTTTCTTTATATTTCCACCCACCAATTACAACCAATAACTCAAAAAAAATGATTATACCAACTATAGAAGCCACAGACTTATAATTTATTAAATTTTTTTTAGCTGTTTTCCTTATTTCATGCTTTGTGACATTTAGCATCATAACGACAAAAAGAAATAAAACTGCTACCGCACCAACATAAACAATAAGCATAATCATGCCTAAAAACTCAGCTCCTATCATAATAAAGAGGATAGAAATACTAATAAAAACTAAGATTAAAAAAAATACTGAATGAATTGTATTTTTAGAGACGGTTACCATTAATGCTGAAAATACCGCTATAGAAGAAAAAAAATAAAAAAATAAAGAATGTGCCAACATTTATCTAAAGGGTAAATCAGCTTTTATATTTTTTGCCAAAACAGTTTCCCA
>Ga0114999_10004040_pt1 | contig 17973 bp, 15 predicted proteins | sample ArcticOcean_MG_C_3_FD_89820 | JGI IMG/M metagenome (GOLD analysis project Ga0114999, IMG submission 89820) | Marine microbial communities from western Arctic Ocean - ArcticOcean_MG_CB8_126 | ecosystem: Environmental > Aquatic > Marine > Oceanic | place: Arctic Ocean: Canada Basin | collected...
GATACTTTGGCCATCACGGGCTCCTTGGGGTTGGATATCACTTTATGATCGCGAAATCATTGTGATGCCAATTTACTTCGGAGCCTTTTTATTCTCAATTACTTTTTCGTGCAACAAAGCCATATAGATACCTAAAAAAGGGACAGCCCATAAGCTGTCCCTTTTTTTTCTTTGGATAACCTGATTGATGAAATGAATCAAAAACCCCTAATGACTTTTGTATCCGATCCCCAATATACCGTCCCTTTTCCAAAGGGGACCACAGGGGATTGCACCTAACAGGTTACCCCTAAACTCTCCCCACCATACATCGCCATCCGATCTTCTTTTGTCAGCGCAACGGCGCTTTCTGGTCGATAGTGATATTGCAAAGCACGTCGACGTTGATCGGTGGGGTTAGAGGGGCTGCCGTGATGCGTCAGGCCATGCCAGATGAGGCATCCACCCGGTTCGAGTGGCACGGTCACGTCGCGTTGCACGGCCACGTTTGTATCGCAGATTTGCCAGTCGCGTTTGCTAAAGTGGGGCTGTGGCCCTTCTTTGTGCGAGCCGGGAATGATGTGCAGGCATCCATTTTCGATTGTGGCCGAATCTATGGCGACCCAAACCCCAACAATGGGGGTGTCAATGGGGTAGTTGAAATATGCGCAATCTTGGTGCCACGGTTTTTCGCGGCCAATGCGCGGGGGTTTGATAAGGCCCATGTCCTGGAATAGGATTGGCGTGTCATTTATCAAGCGTGTGATGACGTTGATAAGTGTCGCATCTTCAGACAAATCTTTGAGGCGCTGGTCATGGTCGACAAATTGCCAGAGCTTGCGCACGGCATCTCGCCGTTCATCGGTGGTGAGTGCGTCAAAGTTGGTACGTTTACCGGCTTCGGCTTGCAGACCTTTGAAGTCAGGGTTTTTGCCATCAATGAGATCCCAAATGGCTTGGCTATACGTTTGAATCTGTTCAGGCGTAAATGCTTGCCGAATGGCGAGGTAACCCTGTTCGTGAAATTTGGCAATTTCTTGATCACCAATATCATCGAATGTGTCGACATAGTCAGTTTGATGCGTGTATTGATACAAATCGGGTGGATACGGATCAATGGGTACTTCATCTGGAACGGTATTGGCCATATGGATGTCTCCGATTAATCGGACGAGATTCCGATGTGTCGTTCGTGGGGCTTTAAATTCATAAAAGTAGATATTTGAGCGGATGCCAATTTAAGCCCTATTTGCATGCTGTGTCAAGCGTGTTGTTGTGATTGCTGATTGCCAGAAAGTTGCGTATTATGACAGGCATCTTGTGTGACCTTGATGAATTGAACGATCATATTTAAAGTTTGTTCGGTGTGATTGGGATTGTCGGTTTCTTTTTGATTAACAGGAGGGTTTTATGCGCGCATCGGTATTGGTTGAGAAAGGGCATCCGCTAGAGGTCGCAGACATTGAGTTGGATGATCCCAAGGAAGACGAAGTGCTGGTGAAGATGGTGGCCAGTGGTGTCTGTCACAGTTGCTTGCACGCTGCCGATGGCAGTTGGGCGGGCATTCCGGTGCCGATTGTGTTGGGCGATGAAGGCGCGGGTGTGGTTGAAGAGGTTGGGCCTGGGGTGCGTGATGTGAAGGTGGGAGATCATGTGATATTGTCTTGGGCTCCGGCTTGTGGGCGGTGTCATTATTGTGTGACGGGGCGATCTCAGTTGTGCGAAAAACAAGCGCCTACCCGGGGTACGTTGTTGGATGGTGGTACCCGTATGCGGTTAAAAGATGGTACGCCTGTTTATCATTTTGGCCATGTGGCATCGTATGCTTCGTATTCTGTTTTACCGGCTTCTTGTGCTGTGCCCGTGCGTAAAGATATGCCACTTGAGCAGGCCGCGCTTATTGGGTGTTCGGTTATGACGGGTGTGGGCGCGGTGTTGAACACGGCCCAAGTGCCTGCGGGCGCGAGTATGGTGGTTTTTGGGGCAGGAGGCATTGGTCTCAATGTGGTTCAAGGGGGTTCTCTGGTGTCTGCGCACCCCATTATTGCTGTGGATGTGCAAAAGGACAAGTTGGCCTATGCCACCTCCATGGGCGCCAGCCATGGCATTGATGCATCTCAAGATGATCCGGTTGAAGCCATTATGGACATTACAGGGCGTGGTGCCGATTATGCTTTTGTGGCGGTTGGGCATGCAGGTGCTGTGAAACAGGCCATGGATTGTTTGGCCCCTGCGGGGGTGTGTGTGATCATTGGGTTGCCTGCGTCGGGCACAACGGTGCCATTAGACTTGGAGTCGTGGGTTCGCGGTGAACGGGTGGTGCGTGGGTGTAAATATGGCAGTGCCAAAACACATGACGACTTTCCGCGTATGGTGGAATTGTATTTGGCAGGTAAGTTGAAAATTGATGAATTGATTACCAAGCAATATGGTTTGGAGCAGGCCAATGAAGCGTTTGCAGATTTGGCGGCGGGTGTCAATGCACGTGGGATGATTGTGTTTTGAGGCGAAATGACGACAGACAATGGACGACGGACGACAGACGACAGGCAACGGCTTTTCAGGTGTCTGTCGTCTGTCGTTTATCAAAGGCCAAGGTGTGGGTCTCATTCAATTTCTGATTCTAATAGGGTGCCGTGAGGGCGTTTACTCATTGTGACCTCGTGACTGGGAAGGTCGGTATTGCTATGCCCAAGATTTTACTGACGGGGTTTGAACCCTGGGACCATTGGTCGCATAATCCTTCAGGTGATATTGCCATGGCCTTAAATGGCGAAATGATCGGTGGATGTGACATTGTGTCTGCCATCTTGCCTGTGGTTCATGGTGAAGATATTGCCATTGTGAAACCGCTGATCGCAGCGCATAAACCTTTGGCCGTTGTTTCTTTGGGGCTTCACGGCTCGGCTTCGGTTTTACATATCGAGCGTGTGGCTGTGAACTTGAAGATGGTTGGTGGGGCAGATCATCCTGTAGTCGACGGTGGCCCCGATGCGTATTTTGCCACCTTACCAACAAGGCAGATGGTAATGGCCATTGAAGATGTGGCTCACGTGCCCGCAAAATTGACATACTCGGCGGGCACGTTCTTGTGTAACCATATTATGTATGGTGTGTTACATCATGTTTTTGTCTCTGGGTTGGATGTCAAATCGGGGTTCATTCATTTACCGCCGACACCGGATATGGTGCTTGGTACAGGCAAAACAAGTATGGCTTTGGCTGATATGCAGCGAGGTGTTGTTGCCGCCTTACAAGTTATCGCAGAACAATTAAACGTTTCAGCCATTTGAATCGTCAAAGATATTGGGTATATTCTTGGGAAGGCAGGAAGAAGAAAGATGGAAAACCGAGTGGAAGACTTTGCATTGGTGGTTTCTCTCTTTTTCCTTATCTCTGCCTTTATTCTGCCGGGGTAAGTCCATTTTTAAGGAGGATTACCAATGAAACGTTGGTGGGTGCTTTTGACGGCTGCCTTGTTGATGTTGACCACACAGGCAAATGCAGATATTTCAGGTTTGTCCGAAGATGAAGACGAATCTATTGGCGGGGTGAATGTGCAACCGGTTCGGGGTGGCCGGTGGGAGATTACCCCTATTATGTCTATGCGGTTTTCAAATGGTGACTTATTCTATCGGGCCGGTGTTGCCGTGGCCTATTCGATTAACCGATATCATCAAATCGGTGGTTCCTTTGTTGCAGGCAACCGAGAATACAATCGACTGGCCTCCAATGACATTGTGGGCCTAGCAGACGGTATTGATGATGATTTTCAGAACGTTCGCGGTCGTTATTTAACCGTTGATGAAGGTTTTGGTTCTTCTGTCTCTGGTTTTTATAGATTGAATATCCCTTGGCAAATTGAACGGCGAACCTATCCTTTTGTGGAGTTGTTTGGTGCGCGTGATTTTTTGGGGTGGGGCGATGTGAGTGAGTTGGGTGGTGGCGTGGGTGTTCGCAAAGTGGTCTCCCGTCGAACCGCATTGACGACAACGTATGGTTTTTCGGTGCTATTTGCTGGTGGGCAACAGGTCAAGCGCCATCAGGTTACAGCAGGCGTCTCTGTTTTTTTTAGATAGTTTTTGACCGTCGAATCTTTTGTTTGAAACCTTGGTCGCACTGCGGCCAAGGTTTTTTTTATGACCGTCCATCACTATGGTTGTTTGGTGGCTCAGGTTTATATATATTGCCAAGGTCTACTTGTCATCTCTTTTAAATTGACGCAGAACTATCTATCGTTTTGGGAGGTTGAAATGTCTTTGTTTTCACTGGAAGGCCGTGTGGCAATCGTAACGGGTGCCGGTCGTGGTATTGGTCGGGGCATCGCCGAGGGTTTGGCCAACAATGGCGCCAAGGTCGTTTGTGCGGCGCGTACCCGATCGCAGTTGGATGACGTTGTGCAAACCATTGCAGATGCCGGTGGCGAGGCCATGGCCTATGAGATGGACATGAAAAATTTAGATTCCGTGCGGGGGGGCGTTGATGCGGCGCTTGAGGCCTATGGCCAGGTAGATATTTTGGTAAACAATGCCGGTATGAATATTCGCGAACCCTTTGAACAAGTCACCGAAGAACACTACGACGAAATAATGGCCGTCAACTTAAAAGGCCTCTTTTTCTTATCTCAAGCCGTTGCTCAGCACATGATCCCCCGCAAGCAAGGCAAAATCCTACATATCGGCTCTCTCACCACGGGATGGTCACTCTCTCAGATTTCCGTTTACACAGCCACCAAAGGTGCCGTAGGCCAACTGGCCAAATCACAAGCATTAGAACTTGGCGCACACAACATCCAAGTCAACGCCATTTGCCCAGGTTTCATATTAACCCCCCTCACCGAAAAAGTATGGGCCAACCCCACCATGCGAGAATGGGGCGAAAACCGTGTCCCTCTCAAACGTCTGGGCACCCCCGACGACCTCGTAGGCACAGCCGTTTATCTATCTGCGCCTGCATCCAATTACGTCACCGGGCAAAGCATTTATGTTGATGGCGGATTTATGGCCGGCGAACACTGGCCACTGCCCTAAAAGAAACACCTCTAAACCCAAATATCACCTCCCGGTGGTGTGGGCCGTTGTGCAGTTGGTGGGTTGTGATGGGTGGGTGAAGGGCGTGTGGAACACGAGGTGGGGTGTGGGAACTGCGCGGGCAGGTGAGGGCGGTTTGCGCCTGATAAAAACACGGAAGAAAATTAAAGCCCCACGCAGTAGGGAGGTGGCACGTGAGCTGGCGAGCGTGGGTGGGTGGGTGGAGATTTCTTTGCCTACTTTCTTTGCTGTTAAAGGAAGTAGGTCGTCGAAGACAAAAGAACCAATGATAGGACTCTCATGACACGTTATCTACTCCTGATCTTGACCTTCACTCTCACCTTAAAGGGCACCCCCATGGCAGACCGCTACACCACAACCCAAGAAGACTTCAAAGGACACACCGTCTACGTTCTTACCGACTCCGAAACCGGCCAAGAAGCCCGCGTGCTCCCCTCTATAGGCAACAATTGCTACTCATACAAAATTCGAAAAGGCGACGGACAGATCGAATTGCTCTGGGTCACACCCGACCCAGAAACACTCCAAGGTCGCGCAAGTGGTTACGGCATCCCGATTCTATTTCCATGGCCCAACCGCATCGCCGAAGGCAAATTCACTTTCGATGGCAAAGCATATCAACTGGAAACCCCCGGTCCTGGCGAACATGCCTCGCATGGTTTTGTGCACACACGCCCATGGCAAGTAGCCAGTTCGGGCGCTTCAGATACAGATGGCGCTTGGTTAACAAGCGTATTCCAATCGGTTGACTTCCCCGAAATTGGTAAACATTTTCCATTCCCGTTTGAAGCCCGTGTGACCTATCGAATAAAAGACGGTGCGCTGGTACATGAGTTTGAAGGCAAAAATGTAGGCGACCATGATATGCCTATGGGGTTGGGCACACACCCCTATTTCCCATTGCCATTGACCGAATCGGGAAATCGAGACCTCTGCACGGTACAAATGCCAGCCGATACATACTGGCCTGTGGGTGACGACCCTATTCCAACAGGCGAAATTTTACCTGTGGATGATACAATCTATGATGTTCGCCAACCCACCCCGTTAAAAGATTTGTATTATGACAATGTGTGGTCTGGCGTCACCTTGACCGATGGCTGGAGCCGATGTGATTACGTCGATCCCATTGCAGGCGTGAAAATCTCTATGGAAGCCGATGATGTGTTTCGCGAATTGGTCTTATATGCCCCCGATTCACGGCCCATCGTATGTTTTGAACCTTATACCTGCGTGACCAATGCGGTTAATTTAGAGCCCCAAGGCATTGATGCTGGGTTGATGCGCGTTAAACCCAATGAAGGTTTTCATGGCGTGATGCGCATTGTAGGCGAAGTGATCAAATAGGCCTTTGCATTTTTTGAGATGGTTTTTTTGGTTTAGATGAGGCATCTATACGATATGGCGCCTTTTCTATTTTCTTGGTTTTGGCTATGGAGATGATATGTCTGGCAGATTGCATACACAAATCGGATTTTTACTTGAAATAGATAAATTGAAGCAGATTTTTCGGCAGACGTATTTGCTCGATGAAACACGCAAAGAAAACGATGCAGAGCACTCGTGGCATTTTGCTATGTACGCGGTTTTGTTAGCCGAATATGCCAATGAAAAAGTAGATCTGCTCAAAGTGGTAAAAATGGCTTTGATTCACGATTTGGTAGAAATTGATGCGGGGGACACATTTTTATATGATGAAGTAGGAAATGCCGATAAGGCCGAGCGAGAGGAAAAGGCTGCCGAGCGTATTTTTGGACTTCTGCCGCCCGATGTGGGTGAAGAACTGCACGCACTTTGGGTTGAGTTTGAAGCCAAAGAAACGGCCGAAGCAAAGTTTGCAGGCGCCATTGATCGTTTGCAACCTTTTTTGCACAACATTCATACCGATGGACGGGCTTGGGGTGAGCACGGAATTTCTGCCAAGCAAATTCGCGAGCGGAACGGTGTGATTGAAAATGGCAGTGAAGATCTGTGGGCGTATGCGGTTTCTTTATTGGATGAGGCTGTGGCAAAAGGTCAGGTGGCTGCCGAGTAGGGTTGTTATTCGCGGATATGTAGCGGGGCCGTGAGATGAAATTGTATGGGGGTTTGGGCGGGAATAGATATCTCGCCCGATGGGGTAATGAAGTCACCCAATTCGGTTTGGGTATCAAAGGCCGGTTCTCCGGCAGTAACCGCAATGAGGTCCCCGTCACAAGTCAGTTCGATACGGTTTGTGGTAAGGGTATAAAGATGGTTGTCGATATTGACGCTGTGGAGTTCTAAGCTCAGTTGTGACGTGCCCGATTTGATGGACTGGCTGTGTGTGACTCGGCCATATATTTTTGTGTTTTGGGGCAATAAGACCCGTCTGTTTTGACGGACAGGTTTTGTAAGGGTGACTGTAAATCGGCCACTGCGTTTTAGACCTTTGGTGTTGAGTGTTTGTGTGAGGGTAATGGACAATGAAGTTTTTGCTGGGATGATGAGGGTGGGGTTCCCGGTTTGGTGAAGGGTGAATGTGGGTGGGGGGGGTGAATCTGTGCGTTTTGCCGAGGGTTGTTCGGGTGATATTGGTTTTGAGATCTGTTCTGAATGCGTAAAGGTGAGGCTGATGATGTCGACGATGGGAATGTGTTGAACCTTGTCTTGAACTTCAAATCGAATGCGCAGACGCGTGCCCCCCACATAGGCCCCTTTTAACGCTGTGCCATTCTTCAGTTTTAAGGTGTCGGCCTGTATGCTTGTGAGGGCAAGTGCAAGTAAGATGATGAGGTACATGATTTTATCCCGTATTTTTTGTGATGATGGAAGTTCTTGTTTTAAGTGTTTTATTTACGGTGGTTTATGTTGTTGGTTTTGTTTTTAGAACATTTGAGAGGGGCATGATTTTCTTGAATCTCCAGCGTCTATATTATATATCTTTAAGGCTTACCACTTATTTTGTCCATATTGTGAGGTGAAGATGGCATCTTTTCGTAAATATATCGAATTGCGACCCGATGAGTTAGAAGCAATCCTAAAGGAGACACCTGTTGCATTGTGGCCTTTGGGGTTACTGGAACATCATGGGTGGCATTTGCCGGTTGGTTTTGATGGGATCAAAGCCGAGCGCATGTGTGAACGCATTGGTGAAAAAACGGGCGGCGTGATGTTGCCCGTGATGTGGTGGGGCGGTGGCGGGGGACATGATGTGTTTAAATGGACTTTTTATCAATCTGAGGCGGCTTATGCTGCTATTTTGACCGAAACGGTGAGCAAGTTGGTCGAATATGGTTTTAAGGCCATAGTGGTTTTGGCTGGGCATTATCCCTGGCAGAGTACGTTGGTAAAGTGTTTGCCAGAAATTCAAGCGGCGAACCCCGATGTGTTGATGCTGTGGGGAACGGAAGTTAAAATTTGTGAAGATACAGTGTCCATTCAAGGTGATCATGCGGCCAAGGAAGAGACGTCGTTTGGGTTGGCGCTGTTTTCTGAATTTGTCGATATGGATGCGCTGACCCCTGGGCGTGGCGCTGAGGTGTGGATTGGTGGTGAACCCCCTCCATTAGAAAAGCAGCACCCCAAAGTGTGTTTTGACCCCAGTGATCCTTTGTTCTCGCAAATGGGGGTGGATGCACGTGAGGCGTCAGCGGAGCACGGTGAGGACGGGGTGAAACGGGTGGTTGACGAGGTGACCCGGCGCATTTTGGCGCACATTGATCCGGAGGGTAAATGAGCCAAACACTAAAAGACTTGCTCAATGAGAGCTTTGAAAAATATGCCGATCGCACGGCGGTGCGTGTATTGCGGCAGTCTGATCAACAGGGTGAAAAAGGATTGCGTTATGTGCCCATAACGTATAAACAATTGCGCGATCAACGCAATCGGTTGGCCTCGGGTTTTGCGTTGTCGGGGTTAATAAAGGGACAGCGCATTGGGTTGCTTACCGATGGTGGATTAGAATCGGTGTTGGTGTTTTTGGCGTGTGATATGTTGGGGCTTTCTACGGTGCCATTATGCAACAAATTGCCCGATGATTTGTTGATCTATAACATCAATCATTCTGGCATCGTGTGGCTCATTTCAGATGCCAAGAGCTTAGATCAGGTCAAACGTGTGCGTCCTCAGTTAGACCACCCACCTGAGTTGGTGTTGACCGAAGGGCATCCAGAAAATGGGAAGTCTTTTTTTGAATTGGTTCAAAAAGGTGCACAAGCGCCACCGCCAGACATTGATATTGTACCCGATGATGAATCTAAGATTTTGTATACCTCGGGTTCGTCGGGTTTGCCAAAGGGCGTGATTCAAACACATCGCAATTTGGTGGGCAATGTGATGTCTGTTTTGGATGCAATTAGTAAGCGGGAAGATGTGGTTTTTTTCAAGTCGGCACCTGATTATCACACCATGGGCATTTTGAATATTTACTACGCTCTGGCAAAAGGTTGGACCTTGGATTTGGCCCGCTCTCCTGATCGTGTTTTGGCCGATATTCGACATTCCGAACCGCATGGATTTTTGACGGTGCCTCTGATTTTGGATAAAGTATATGGCAATGTGCGCAAAGAAATTGAGGCGGGTGGTACGCGGGGTAAATTGATTGCGCGTTCTGTTCGTGCCAAGCAGCGCATCGCCCGAAAACAAGGTTCGGTGTTGGATAAGCTGGTGTATGCAGCTATCGGGCGCAAGGTGGTGGCACAAATTAAGGCGAAGTTATCCCAGCGCGTGGGCGGCCGGTTAGAAGTATTGATTGTGGGATCTGCCAAAGCCGATCCTGAGGCTTTGGACTTTTTTCAAGATGTGTTGGATATTCGCTCTTTCGAAGGGTATGGCGTAACCGAATGCAGTCCGTTGATTGCGGCCAATACTTTGCATGGGCAAAAGACGGGTACGGTTGGGCGGCCCTTTCAAGAAGTGAAGTTGATGACCGAGACGGGCGTGGAAATTGGCCACGGTAACCCTGCGACAGATACCTATACAGGCAGTGGTGCAGGCATTGGTGAGCTTTGGGTACATGGCGATCATGTTATGACAGGTTATTTGGATGATCCTGAGCGGACGGCTGAGGTTTTGGTCACAGATGAAGACGGCAAGTTATGGTATCGCACGGGTGATTTATTTAGCTTGGATGATGAAGGGTTCTTGACCTTTCAGGGGCGCTTGGGGCGGCAGTTTAAGCTAAAAAATGGTGAGTTTGTCAATCCTGAGCGATTGGAGCGCATCTTTGCTCGGGTGACATTGATAGAGCATGTTTTGGTTTGCGGTGATCAGTCGCGCACGTATCCTTTGCCTGTGGCAACGGTGAATGTCGAAGAAGCGCGGTTGCAAACCGATATTCCCGATTTGCCAAACGATGATGAGGCCTTGCGAAGACATCCCGCAATTAGAGAACGCATTCGTGAGCAGTTACTCAAAGAAGCAACGGCAGCGGGTTTGCCCGGGCATGAGAGACCACAAAAGGTGCTGGTGTTGTCAGCCCCTCTCAGTGAAGAGAGCGGTACTTTGACTCGTGGACTTAAAAAGGTGGTGCCTAAGCAAATTGTGGCGCAGTATGAGACTGAAATTCAAGCGACATACCAATAAACGAAAACCGTGTTTCAACGAGCTTGTTATCGTGTCTTTATAAAAAGTGTTTTTTTCCAGCTCGAACATTTATGTTCGAGAACCTTGAGATGTGATATGCCTATTTTTAAACCAGACGAATTGCGCCGGATTGGGCGCGAAATTTATGAACAGATGGGGGCTTCTCCCGAAGAGGCCGAGATCGTTGCCGATTTGTTGGTGGAGGCGAATCTTGCTGGGCACGATTCCCATGGTGTGGTGCGCATTCCACAATATGTGTCTGCCATTAAACGTGGCCAAATTAAATTGGGCACATCGACTGAGGTTGAGAAGGAGACCGCGGCCACAGCGGTGGTCAATGGTCATTGGGGTTTTGGTCATGTGACGGCCAAGGCCGCGATGCAGATTGCAATTGAAAAGGCCCGTGACTGTGCCGTTGGTATTGTGACCGTGCATCAGTGTAATCATATTGGGCGTTTGGGTGCATATCCTCCCTTGGCAGTGGATGCTGGGATGGCTGGGTTGATGACGAACAATGGTCATGGGGCTGATCGATCAATGGCTCCCTTTGGTGGGCTTGGGCGCATTTTACCGGCCAGTTGTATGGCGGTGGCCTTCCCGTCTGATCGTGCGTTTCCCGTGGCATTGGATCTGACGGCTGCCGCTGCTGCTGGTGGAAAAATGCGCGTGGCGTTGGCACGGGGTGAACAGGTGCCCGATGGGTGGTTAATGACTGCGGATGGAAAACCGACCACCGAACCGGGCGACTATGTTCACGGGAGTGCATCCTTGGTCCCTTTTGGTGGGCACAAAGGGTATGGTTTGGGCATTGTGTTCGATATTTTATCGGGTGCATTTTCGCCTGCCGGGTGTACGCGTGAGAATTCTCCCGTAACGGGCAATGCGCTGTTCATTCAAGCGATTCGGATTGATGCGTTTGTGCCGATGGATGAATTCTCCAGTGAGGTGGGGCGGTTCATTGATTATGTAAAGGCTGCAGAGAAAGCGCCCGGTTTTGACGAGATATTAATTCCTGGCGAACGTTCGTGGCGTACACGTGTTGATCGTGAGGCCAATGGTATTGTCGTTGAAGATGCCACTTGGGCACAAATTTGTGATGTTGCTCAAGATTTGAATGTGAAAGTTTAGCACCTTACTCAGATTCCGCTTTACTGTTGCGCACAAATGTCTGGCATAGCTGTAATTTTAGATGCAAACTTCAAACATTTTTTTAAATGTGATTCCCCTGTGGTGGGATTTATCCCACCAATTTAAGGAGGTTATGATGGCCGATGATATCAAAGCCGCAGCAGAGGCCGCGCGCCGAGCCGCATTGCAATTGAGCCAGGCAAGCGAAGAAGAGCGTAACAATGCCTTAGAAGCCATTGCCCATGCTTTGACTGCAAATCAAGATCAGATATTGGCAGCCAATGCCCGCGATTTGGCATTGGCAGAAAAAATGGTTGCCGGGGGCAAGTTGGGTGCGCCGTTGCTTGGGCGTTTGAAGGTGGATGAGGCCAAATTAAAGGGCCAAATTGTGGTGGGTGTGCGCAGTGTGGCCAGTCAAGAAGATCCCATAAATAAAACATTAACGGCAACCGAGTTGGACGAGGGTTTAGATTTGTATCGGGTATCGGTGCCCATTGGTGTGATTGGTGTGATTTTTGAATCGCGCCCAGATGCGTTGGTCCAAATTGCCTGTTTGTGTCTCAAGTCGGGTAATGCTGTGATGTTAAAGGGCGGCAGTGAAGCTTTTTATAGCAATCGGGTATTGGCAGAGGTGATGATTGCAGCAACGGTGGGTTTGCCGGGCATTCCTGATGGGTGGATGCATTTGCTTGAGGCGCGTGAAGAGGTGGCTGCTATTTTGGATCTGCACAATTTGATCGATCTGATCATTCCGCGTGGGGGCAATGAGTTGGTGCAGTACATTATGAGCAATACGAAGATTCCGGTGATGGGTCATGCCGATGGTATTTGCCATGTCTATGTGGATAAAGATGCCAACGTGGAGCAGGCTAAGCGCATCGCTTTGGATGCCAAGGCGCAATATGTGTCGGTATGTAATGCGGCAGAGACTTTGTTGGTGCATCGAGATATTGCCGATGTTTTTTTGCCTGACATGGTAAAGATTTATCAAGATGCGGGCGTTGAGGTGCGTGGGGATGAATCGGTGGTGAGACTTGCTGACAATATTGTGCCTGCAACAGAGGCCGATTGGGAAACAGAATATTTGGATTTAATTATTTCGATTAAAGTCGTTGAAGATGTGGAGGCAGCTATTGCGCATATCAATACCTATAGCAGCCATCATACCGATGCGATTGTGACGGAAGATCAACAGACTGCGTCACGGTTTTTACAGGCTGTTGATTCGGCTTCTGTGATGCACAATGCATCGACGCGGTTTGCCGATGGTTTTAATTACGGTTTGGGTGCCGAGGTAGGCATCAGCACGATTCGTTTACATAGCAGAGGGCCTGTGGGATTGGATGGGTTGGTCATTTATAAATATGTGATTGAAGGTCATGGCCAAATTATGGGTGATTATGCAGGTGAACAGGGAAAGACATTTACACATCGGAAGTTGGAAGCTGTTTGGACACCGAAATTATGAGATTGTAATCCCAATGCCTTATTCTCTATGAATAGAAGCAATTGTTACGGAAGATAAAATCGCTTCTCTTCCCATGTCGGGGAGAGGTTGGAATAGGAGCCAAAGGGGGCTTTGATGAAACGTTATCTTTTTTTGTTTTTCTGTTTGGTTTTAAGCAGCTGTACCACAACACAGCAAGGCACTGAGGCACCCGAACCTCAGGTAGTGGTACCTCCTGAGTCGCCGACTTTGCCGATTGATTCTGCTGTACGCAAAGGCCAGTTGGACAATGGGTTGACCTATATCATTCGCGAGAATGGTCGACCCGAAAAACGAGCAGAGTTGCGGTTGGTGGTGAATGCCGGATCGATTTTAGAAGATGAAGACCAACAAGGGTTGGCACACTTTGTAGAACATATGGCTTTTAATGGCACGGAGCATTTTCCAAAACAAGCGCTTGTGGATTTCATAGAGGGTATTGGCATGCGTTTTGGGGCAGATCTCAATGCGTATACCAGTTTTGATGAGACGGTGTATAAGTTGCAAGTGCGCACAGACAGTGTAGAGGTGATGCACAAAGCGTTCCAGATTTTGGGTGATTGGGCAAACCTCGTTAGTTTTGATGCTGAGGAAATTGATAAAGAACGGGGTGTGGTGGTGGATGAATGGCGTACGGGGCGTGGGGCAAGGGCGCGCATGCGAGATCGACAATTGCCAGTGTTGTTAAAAGATTCACGGTATGCAGATCGTTTGCCGATTGGCCAAAAAACGTTGCTGGATACGTTTCAACATGAATCGCTTACAAGATATTACAAGGACTGGTATCGGCCCGATTTGATGTCTGTGGTTGCGGTGGGCGATTTTGATACCGATTCTATTGAGGCTTTGATTCAAGAAACGTTTGGTGGACTGACAAAGGTTGAGAATGGGCGTGAGCGTGCATCGTATACGATTCCTGACCATGAAGAAACTCTGTTTGCTATTGCGACAGATCCTGAAGCAACAAGTTCTTCTGTTTCGATTTATTTTATGCAAGATGTTTCTCCACAAGGAACCAAAGAGGATTATCGACAATCGTTGGTCCGTTCGATGTTCAACCGCATGTTGAATCAACGGTTACAGGAATTGACAAAGAAACCCAATTCTCCCTTTTTAGGTGCCGGGTCGAGTTATGGCGCTATGGTACGTACCAAAGCTGCATACACTTTGGGTGCAGGTGTTCAAGAAGGGGGCATCGAACGTGGTTTGGATGCGGTGTTAACAGAAGCAATGCGAGTACAACGACATGGATTTACGGCACCTGAATTGGAGCGGTTGAAGATCAATATGTTGCGGGGTATTGAACAAAGTTATCGCGAGCGAGATAAATCGCGTTCAAGTGGGTTTGCCTCTGAATATATTCGTCATTTTTTGACGGGTGAGGTCATTCCTGGAATTGCATATGAATATGAATTGTACAATGAGCTTGTGCCAACCATTCAAGTTGAAGAAATCAATACTTTGGTGGCGCAATGGATTACAGATACCAATCGGGTCGTTATGGTAAATGCGCCGGAAAAAGAAGGGGTGCCCGTGCCAACAGAGGCCGATCTATTGGCTGTTATGGCGCAATTACAACAAAAAGAGATTGCACCCTATGAAGAGAATGTTTCGGATGAACCTCTGATTACACAAATGCCCAAGCCGGGTAAAGTGTTGACGGAAAGTCGAATTGATACACTCAATGTGACCGAGTGGGTGTTGAACAACGGAGTGCGGGTGGTGATGAAACCCACAGATTTCAAGAATGACGAGGTGTTGTTCACGTCCTTTAGCCCCGGTGGGCATTCATTGGTAGAAGATCAAGATTATATTGCCGCAACAACGGCTACGGCGGTGATGTCTGAAAGTGGCTTGGGCAAATTTGATCAAATAGAATTGGGTAAAAAGTTGGCAGGCAAAGTGGTGCGTGTTTCTACTGGTATTGGTAATCGAACCGAGAGTGTTTCGGGCAGTGCTTCGCCACAAGACTTAGAAACAATGTTTCAATTGATTTACTTGAAATTTATGTCGCCACGTGCAGACAGTTCGGCATTTTTAGCTTTGCTAGATCGCTATCGTGGTGCGTTACAGAATCGCAGCCTTAGCCCTCAGGCCGCTTTTCAGGACACTGTTTCTGTCACGATGTCTCAAAATTATTTTCGTTCTCGACCTTGGACGCTTGAGATGTTAAAAGAACTGGATCTCCAGCGATCTTTGGAGATTTACAAAGACCGTTTTGCAGATGCGAGTGACTTTACATTTATTTTTGTAGGCAATTTTGAACCCGAAAAGATACGCCCATTGGTTGAAACCTATTTGGGAGGATTGCCCGCGTTGATACGGAATGAGACACCGCGCAATGTGGCACCCAAACCTCCTGTTGGGATTGTTGAAAAAACGGTGATGCGGGGCCAAGAACCCAAAAGCCAAACGCTCATTCGGTTTACGGGTGAGTTTGATTGGCAAGACCGTTTGCATCGATATCGGTTTGATGCGATGGTGGGCGTTTTACGCATTAAACTGCGGGAAGTTTTGCGCGAAGATGAAGGGGGAACTTATGGGGTGGGTGTGCGTGGTTCTCGATGGAAACATCCCGAACCGCGGTATAGCGTATCTGTAAACTTTGGATGTGCGCCCGAGCGGTTGGAGGAATTAACGCAGCTTGTGTTTACCCAAATTGACAGTTTAAAACAGGCACCGGTGGATCAATCGTATGCGGATAAAGTGACCGAGATGGATTTGCGACGTCGCGAAACAAATTATAAAGAGAACAATTATTGGCGTGGGGCTTTGCATTCAGCCTATGAAGACAACCATGATCCTTTGGATATTTTGACATATGATGATGAGGTGATCAGAAAGCTGAAAGTGGAAGATATCCAAGGCGCTGCAAAGCAATATTTCAATATGGAGAATTACGCACGATTCATATTATCGCCTGAAGCGGGCGCGATGGAAGAGTCGGAAGAAAAATAGATACTATTTGGGGAGAGCATGTGTATGTCTTTACAAGATGGGATGAATCGAATTAAAAACGCAAGTTACCCTGGGCGGGGTATCGCTATTGGGCTTACGCCAAACGGTGAACATTTTGCACAGGTGTATTGGATTATGGGGCGAAGCCCTTCCAGTCGCAATCGGGTGTTTGTGCAAGAAGAGACGTTTGTAAAGACCGATACGGTCGATAAAACGCAAGAAGTTGATCCGTTAACGATGTACTATCCCATCAAAAGTTTGGGTACATCGCATATCGTGACAAATGGCGATCAGACCGATACGATTCATGATGCTTTGCAAAATGGTGGAACATTCGATTCGGCCTTGATGGCACGTACGTTTGAACCCGATGGGCCTAATTTTACGCCACGGATCTCAGGTGTTGTCAATTTAGAGGACGATGTGGCTTATCGGTTGGCGGTATTGAAAACGGTTGGTGGTGATGAACGGTATTGTTCCCGTCAATTTTTTACGTATGAAACAGCCATTGCAGGTGTGGGGCATTGTGTGACGACCTATGTGGATGATGGCAGTCCACTGCCATCATTTGAAGGTGAACCGTTTGTGGTTGCATTGTACGATGGATTGCAAGAAACTGTGGATGCCTATTGGAACGCATTGAATGAAGACAACCGCGTATCAATGTTGGTGAAGTTTATTGCACGTGAGTCTGGCGCATCGGAGTTGGTTGTCGTTAACAAATATGAGTAGGTAAGCACACGCGAGACCTGCTGGAGAGTGAACATGTCCCAATGGCATGAAGATGATGCGTTTTGGAAAGCATTTTATCCTGTTATGTTTTCAGATGCGCGGTGGGCTGTTGCAGAAGGGGAGGTGCAATCTGTTTTGTCGCTGTTGGGGGTTACTGAGCCGTTGGATGTGTTGGATTTTTGTTGTGGGCCTGGGCGACATACCATTGCAATGGCAAAGTTAGGACATCGTGTTTTGGGGGTGGATCGCACGGAATATTATTTGCAGATTGGCCGTCAAAGGGCAGAAGAAGCGGGTGTGGATCTGGTGTTTGAACAGGGTGATGTGCGTACTTTTCGGCGTGCCGAAGGATTTGATTGTGCCGTGAGTTTGTTTACGTCGTTTGGGTATTTTGATGATCCTGCCGATGATTTGAAAGTGCTTGAGAATGTGTATGCGTCATTACGCCCCGGGGGTAAGTTGTTGATGGATTTGTCGGGTAAAGAAGTGGTTGCAAAGGCATTTACACAACGCGGTTGGTCTGAGCCCGAACCCGGGTTGGTGTGGTTGGAAGAAAGAAAGGTTTTGCCGGGGTGGGCGGGCATTGAGAATAAGTGGACACTGATGCGTGGCGAATCAAAATTTGAACACGTGTTATCCATCCGATTGTATTCGGGCATCGAATTAAGGTCCGCATTATTGGGTGTTGGTTTTTCACGGGTCGATTTTTTTGGGTCATTAGATGGTGATCCGTATGATCATTCGGCGCGACGATTGGTCGCTGTGGGAGTGAAGTGAGCGATGACGGTGAAGGCGTTGACATTTGATGTGTTTGGCACGGTGGTTGATTGGCGCAGTGCCATCATTCGCGATGGTGAGCGATTGGGCAAAACCAAAGGTTTGGATGTGGACTGGGTCGCCTTTGCCGATGCTTGGCGTGCCGGATATGGGCCTGCAATGAATCGGGTGCGAAAAGGCGAGTTGCCTTGGACAAAGATTGACCATTTGCACCGTATTATTTTGGATGAGATTTTAGATCGTTTTAAGATTTCGGGTTTGAGTGAAGATGAAAAGGTTGAATTGAATTTTGTATGGCATCGGCTCGATCCGTGGCCC